>ERZ812616.1713-NODE-1713-length-22052-cov-9.198709_pt1 | contig 22052 bp, 25 predicted proteins | sample MGYA00376249_ERZ812616 | MGnify/ENA primary metagenome ERZ812616 (study PRJEB26924, sample SAMEA4378265) | human gut metagenome | biome: human gut; feature: human-associated habitat; material: faeces | place: China | collected 2013 ...
CGGAGGATGTGCCAAAGAAACTGCAGAATACATTGACGGAATACTCTTTTTCGAAAAAGGATATCATAGGGATGGCAGAGGAATCTGAGGATGAATATGATCTCTTAACGGTAATTATGATTCGACAGGGAAAAGAACCAGAAGAAAACGGAATATTTGAGTATTTGAACGGAATATTTGACGGTGATATAAACAGGATACAAAAATATTCACATATAAAATGGTCAGAACCATTTCAGAAGGAGGCGAGCAAAATGACAGGATTTGGAGATAGGATTTATGAAAAAGGAATGCGTACAGGAGAACAAAAAGGAATACAACAAGGAATACAACAAGGACGCCATGAGGGAATGATTCTTGGAGCTCTTATGAGTGGAAAAACTCCGGAAGAGGTTGCTGAGATGCTGAATTTGCCTCTGGAGGAAATAAAAAAAGTTCAGGAACAACAGATGACTGCGAACAGATAGTAAAAGAAAATTACTGCTATAAAGTCAATAGGTAACTGAGAAAATTTGAAATTGAGAGAGGCTATGCACGTTATGAGTGTATAGCCTCTTCTGCGTTGGTATTTATGTGTTTTTCTTCCATTGTGATTTCTACTGATGCATTGGCATACATCATTTTAGAACACGAAGAGAAAAATACAATGACTTTTCTATCCGACTAAAAATGGTTAATTCTAAGCGGCTTTAGGTGGTCAATTTTCCCCGCCCTAACAAAAGTATTATTTTGTGTATATTCTATCTTGTTTTGTTTATGGTGCATACACATACTAAATGGTAAAATTAAAGTAAATTTAGATATCATTTGTGACAAAGCGCACTTCAAGTTTATCAGGGCGTGAATAACTTTCTGTATATTCAACTAAATTACCATTTTCATCGTATCCTATGAATTCAATATAGTTGACGATAGAGGTGGCACTTGGAAGATGAAGGTGCTTTTGAAGTTTTTCGCCAGCTTCTACCATCATCATTGTCTCATTAAATTTTACAGGCAAATGATTTTTGGATTTCATATAATCATAAAGCGATATGTGCTCAAAATTGTAATTATCGATATCTGAAAAAAAATGAAGAGGAACATAGGTAAACTCAATTGCAAGAGGTTCCTTGTTTCCAAGACGAATTCGATGAATACCGTATATTTCATCTTCTTCAGAAAGTCCAAGTTTATCTGCAAAGTATTTTCTGTTTTTGATTATACCTGTGCCTAAGCATTTATTGGAAATTTCAATACCAAAGTTACGAACTAAAGAGGTAAAGCTGGCATTTTTTGATTCATTTAGTACTCCTAAAGCAACTCGATTTTGTTCGGGTTTGCGGACAAAAGTTCCCTTTCCGTGAACGCGAATTAAGTAATGTTGGCTAATTAATTCGTCAAAGATGTCATGAATCAAATACCGACTTACACTATACATTGTTGCAAAATCCCGTTCGCTAGGAAGCAACTCCCCAGGAAGATATTCCTGTGTTTTAATTTTTGTAATGATACTAGATTTTATTTGTGCGGCTAATACATCATCATTGCTCATAAAACTACCTCCTTGATAAAACCAAAACGATCAATTAGCATATTATTTTCAAAAAAGACTGCAAGATGTCCTTGTTTATCATACATGAGCCCTTTGTATTTCATTAAAGGGCTATCAACAGGAATATTTAAAATTTGAGCAGTCTTTGTGTCTGCGTAAAGTAAGGTGACTTTTTGATTCGATTTTGCTAAGGTTATTTGACAATTGTTTGTAATCAAATCAATTGCAGGAGCAGAAGCAGCAATTTGTTGGGTGAGATCTGGATAGATGTATTCAGGAATATAAGTTGTATTGATACAAATTAGTTGAGTACCATCTGAATAAAGCCAAACAATTTTGTATATTTTCGATTTTTCAGGAAGTAACATTTCGCTTGCAAGATAGTTATCTGCTTCTATTTTTTTGAAATCATATAATTCGTAAGTTAATTGTCCGCTATCTTCCTCTGAATGTAAGGAAAAATTACGAATGGATTGTAAAATGCGCTTAGGCGCTACGTAATAACCACTTCGTGGTTTTGAGATAATTGTTTTATCTTGAAGTAACAGATTCAAGGCTCCACGAACAGTTAAGCGTTGTACATGAAACAGCTCTGCCAGCTTTCGTTCCGAAGGCAGTTTGTCACCTGGAAGATAGTGTTCTTCCTTTAGCATGTATTTGATTTCTTTTGATAATGCAACATCTAAAGTTAATAAATTTTTTTTCATAAGAACTCCTAATATTATAATTTACTTGTAAATGATAATCAAATTATACGTTGTCAGTTCTTAAAAAGCAAATGGAAAGGAAAAAAGAAATGAATAAATAAATATAAAAACTGGTATAGTAAATTCAAAATATGCTTCATACCAGGATAAAAGAAATATATGCATTATGTATAAATAAATGCATTTATATTTATAAAAATACAACAATATTCAATATTCTTTACATGAAGTATTGAAAAAATAAAAAAAAGTGGTATACTAAATTTAAAAATAGTCACCAATACAAAGGAAGCGAAAGGGGAAAAAACTATGTTGAAATTTAATGAACAGAAACAGATTGAAAGTGTGAATGGAGCGCTTGCTCTGAGAAATCAAATTAATGAATTGATTGATGGAATTTGTAAAGAAGGATACAAGAATATTTGTTGGCTCGGTATCGGTGGAACATATGCATCTTGCCTCCAGGCAGAGGTTCATATGAAAGAAAAATCAAAACTTTCATTTTTTGTTGAAAACGCAGCAGAGTATTTGACAACTGGAAATAAAAAAGTTGGAGAAGGAACTATTGTAATTATTTCGTCTGTTACAGGAACAACTTCTGAAATCGTAGATGGAGTAAAAAAAGCACAGAAGAGTGGAGCAAGGGTGATTGGTTTTATTGATGTTGCTACTGCAGAACTTGCAAAACTTGTAGACTATGTGATTACATATCCTGCCAATGAACAATTGAAATTTTATATGGTAGCAGATAGATTTATGTACAATGCAGGAGAATTTCCAGAATATGAGGATTTATACAAGGAGTTGGATCAGTATTTGGCAACTGCACTTGTGGAAGTTGAAAAGGAAGCAGATGCTTTCGGAGAAGAATTTGCAAATCGTCATAAGGACGACAAAATTCATTATTTTGTTGGGGCTGGGAACCAGTATGGTGCCACATATTCTTATGCAATGTGTTATTGGGAAGAACAGCATTGGATTCGTACAAAATCTATCCACAGTGCAGAATTTTTCCATGGAATGTTAGAAATAATTGACAAAGATACACCAGTTACAGTATTTATTGGGGAAGATTCTCAGAGATCATTGAGCGAGCGCGTTGCAAACTTCTTGCCACGCATTTGTGGAAAATACAATATTATTGATACCAAGAAATTTGAATTAAAAGGAATTAGTCCAGAGTACAGAGGATATATATCACATTTAGTGATGCATGCGGTAACACAGAGAATTGATGCACATATGGAAAAAGTCAATTGTCATCCTATGGAAATCAGAAGATATTACAGACGTCTGGACTATTAAGGTGGCAAAATGGACAGAAAGATAAGAGTAGCAGCAATAGGAGATAATTGTATTGATTATTATGATTCATTGAATGAATCTTATCCAGGGGGAAACCCAGTGAATGTTGCTGTATACATAAAACGATTAGGTGGAGAAAGTTCTTATACAGGTGCTGTTGGAACTGATTCATTCGGAAAAATCATGATAAGTGCAATTCAAAATAAAGGAGTCGATACTTCTCATATTCAAGTGCTGGATGGAAAAACCGCAGTTACACATGTTGACATTGTAGATGGAGATAGAGTGTTTGGAAAATATGAAGAAGGTGTTTTGGCAGACTTTAAGCTAAGAGAACAAGACATTTCCTTTATAAAGAAACATGATTTAGCGGTTACAGGAATTTGGGGAATGATTGAAGATGAGCTTCCACTTATTTCGAAAGAAATTCCAGTTGCATTTGATTTTGCAAATAAATTTGCAAATCCAATTGTTGAGAAAGCGATTCCATATGTGACATATGCATTCTTCTCTTTTGACGAGGAATCACGCAATGAGTTTAGACAGAAATATCATAGCATGGGCTTAAAAGAAAAAGAAAATTGTATGGAACAATTAAAGGAATTCATGAAAGCAATGCAACAAAAAGGACCTAAAGTCATTATTGCAACATTGGGGAAAAATGGAAGCATTGGGTATGATGGAAATTCTTGGTATCGATTTGGAATCATAGAGTGTAAAGTTGTTGATACAATGGGTGCAGGCGACAGTTTTATTGCTGGATTTTTATATGGGATTTTGAATGGATTGAATGTTCAAGATTCGATGGAAGCAGGAGCTCAGAATAGTGCGGTAACAATAGGCTATCAAGGGGCATGGTAGAAGGAGAATATAACAAATGGGAAAAAAAATAGTGGCAATTTTATTGATAGCTACGATGGCAATGGGTATTGCAGCATGCGGAGGTTCAGGGGACAAAAAAGACGATAATACAATTACAGTATGGTGTTGGGACAAAACATTTAATATTTTTGCAATGGAAGAAGCTGCAAAAATTTATCAAGAAGATCATCAAGATGTGAAAATTGATATTGTCGAAGTTGGAGATGTAGATGTACAGTCTAGACTTACTACGGCTGGTACATCAGGAGATCTAAGCACATTGCCAGATATTTTTTTGATGCAAGACCATGCATTCCAAAAAAATGTAATATCTTATCCAGATGTATTTACAGAAATTTCTGAAAAGAAAATTGATTTTTCAGAATTTGCTTCTGGTAAAACAGATTTTTCTGTTGTAGATGGAAAACACTATGGAGTGCCTTTTGACAACGGAGCAGCAATTGCTTGTTATCGTACAGATATTTTGCAAGAAGCTGGAATGACTTTAGAAGATTTTACAGATATTACTTGGGATGAGTGGGTTGAAAAAGGCAAAGTAGTACTGGAAAAAACAGGAAAACCATTATTGACAACGTTAGCAGGCGAATGTGATTTGCTTACGATGATGTTACAGTCTGCAGGAGCATCTTTGTTTAATGAAGATGGAACAACGAATATTGCAAAAAATGACACTTTGAAGAAGGTAATTGATACATATTGTAAAATGAAAGATTCAGGTGTGTTACAGGAAGTAAATAACTGGGATGAATACACTGGCTCAATGTTGAACAGTGAAGTTGCAGGTGTGATTAATGGGTGTTGGATTATGGGAACAATTCAGACAGCTGAGGATCAGTCAGGAAAATGGGCTATTACAAATATTCCAAAACTTACAAATGTAAAGGGTGCCACAAACTATTCAAATATTGGAGGTTCTTCCTGGGCAATCTCAGGGAATTGTGGAAACGTAGAGTTAGCAGAAGATTTTCTTGCGTCTACATTTGCTGGAAGTACAGAGTTATATGATAATATTCTCTCTTGTGGAGCAATTGCTACATGGACACCAGCAGGAGATTCTGATGAATATGCAGTACCGAATGAATTTTTCTCTGGTGATGTAGTGTTTGAAAAAATAGTTGACTATTCAACAAAAGTTCCTTCTATTATTACGGGACCATATTTCCATGAAGCAAGAGACGCAATCTCTGTTGCGACAACAAATATTACAAATGGTGCAGATTTAGAGAAAGAGCTTAAAAAAGCGGAAGATACTGTTAATTTTAATATGGGACAGTAAGAGAGATTCCTATTATACAAGGGGATGGAATGTAGAACCATCCCCCTTATGGATAGAGAGGAGGGGTTTTTGTGTCTAACAAACCAAGAAAAATGACGTTAGAAAAAAAACATAATTTAACAGGATGGGCTTTTTTGGCACCAGCAACATTTTTGATTGCGGTGTTTAGTTTTTGGCCAATGATCAAAGCGTTAGTTTTATCTTTTCAGACAGGGAAAGGTAGAAATATGCAGATGGCTGGATTTACAAATTACATCAGAATGTTTCAAGATGATGTATTTCTTCAGTCAATAAAAAACACATTTTTTTATTTCATTCTTCAAGTGCCCATTATGCTTGTAGTAGCGATGGTGTTAGCTTGTATTCTAAATAAAAAAGACTTACGGTTTAAAGGATTTTTCCGAACAATGATTTTTTTGCCGTGTACAACTTCATTGGTTGCGTATGCAATTATTTTTCGGTCTTTGTTTGCAAATGATGGATTAGTAAATTATGTTCTAGTGAATTTGGGAATTTTGGATAAACCATATAATTTTTTGACACAACCATTTGCGGCAAAAATGGTTATCATATTGGCTCTTTTGTGGAGATGGACAGGATATAATATGGTATTTTTCCTTTCTGGATTGCAAAACATTGAATATTCAGTATACGAAGCTGCAAAAATTGATGGAGCATCAGCAATACAGACATTTTTTAAGATTACTGTTCCATTATTAAAACCAACTATCTTGTTGACAGCAATAATGTCAACAAATGGAACATTACAGTTATTTGATGAATCAATTAACTTGACCGATGGAGGTCCTGCGAATGCTTCAATCTCTATGTCACATTACATATATAATTTATGTTTTAAGTATGTGCCGAATTTTGGATATGCAGCAGCGATGTCCTTCTTTATATTACTGTTGGTTGCAGTATTAGCATTTATACAAATGAGGGTGGGTGATAAACGTGATTAAAAAGATGAAAAATATAGGAATGTATGCATTCTTGATTTTGGTTACTTTTATTTCAGTATTTCCTTTGTACTGGATGGTAAGTGCATCCACAAACAAAAGTGTGGATGTATCAAAAGGCGTATTATCGTTTGGCTCTCATTTGGGAGAAAACTTGAAAAATCTGCTGGCAAATCAAGATGTAGGGGCTGCATTGGTCAATTCATTTAAATATGCAATATTACTTACAATAGTTTCGATGGTGATATGTTCCTTGGCAGGATATGGATTTGAAATTTATCATGATAAAGCAAAAGATGCCGTGATGGGTGTGATTCTTCTTGCAATGATGGTTCCATTTATTACGATATTGGTCCCATTGTTTCAGATGGTTGCAAAAATGAAAATGTTAAATAGTACGTTGGGATTCATTTTACCAACGGTATCAACCCCATTTTTAATCATGATGTTTCGACAGAGTGCAAGATCATTTCCTCGTGATATTATTGAAGCTGCCAGATTAGATGGACTTTCGGAAATTAGAATCTTCTTTCAGATGTTTATTCCTACAATGAAATCAACATATGCAGCGGCTATGACTATTACATTTATGAATGCTTGGAATAGTTATATGTGGCCGAAAGTAATCATGACACAATCCAAGAGCATGACAATGCCAATGGTTGTAGCAAATCTGACAGAGGGATATGTAACAGACTATGGAATGCTTATGTTGGCAGTCTTAATATGTACATTGCCTACCGCCTTAGTATTCTTTATTTTACAGAAGAATTTTGCAGAAGGTATTACTGGAGCTGTAAAATAATAAATGATATCTATAAAGAAAGGGATTAGAAATGGAATATAAAAAAATAAATATGCCAGGTCTTCTGCATGGTGGAGATTATAATCCTGAACAATGGTTAGATAGACCGGATATTCTTGAAGAGGATATCCGGTTAATGAAATTAGCGCATGTAAATAATGTTTCACTAGGAATATTTTCGTGGGCATTTTTAGAGCCAGAAGAAGGAAAATATCAGTTTGACTATTTAGAAGAAATTATTAACCGTTTATATGACAATGGCATCTATACAAATCTAGCTACACCAACAGGTGCAATGCCAAATTGGATGACTCAAAAATATCCTGAAGTAATGCAGACAGATGAAAACGGGATACAGAATTTACCAGGAAAAAGGCATAATTTTTGTTACACGTCTGCTGTTATGAGAGAAAAAACTAGAAAGTTGGATTTGAAATTATCAGAACGCTTTGGAAAACATCCAGGAGTAATTCTTTGGCATATATCAAACGAATACGGAGGAAATTTTAGGGATGCTTCTTGTCATTGCGAAGAATGTCAAAAAGCATTTCGGAAATGGTTGAAAAAAAAATACAAAACATTGGATGCATTGAATCATGCATGGTGGAGTGCGTTTTGGAGTCATACTTATACCGATTGGGAACAGATTCATTCACCTTCTCCGAGGGGAGAGGATGAATTACACGGTTTGAAATTGGACTGGAAAAGATTTGTGAGTGAACAGTTACAGGACTTTTGCAGAGAAGAGATTCGAGCTGTTAAAACATATTCGGATCTTCCAGTTACAACAAACATGATGATGTATTTTTCACCATTGGATTATGATAAATGGGCAGAGGAGTTGGATGTGATTTCTTGGGACTCTTATCCGAGTTGGCATACAAAAGAAGATGAAGTACCGATTGCTGTGTGGGCAGCCTTTATGCATAACCAGATGAGAGGATTTCAGAAGAAGCCATTTTTGATGATGGAATCAACACCATCACTTGTGAATTGGGATGAGGAAAATAATGTAAAAAGACCGGGGATGAATTACTTATCTTCAATGCAGGCAATTGCGTTAGGTTCGAATAGTGTTCTTTATTTTCAATGGAGAAAAAGCAGAGGATCGAGTGAAAAGTTTCATGGAGCGGTTGTTGATCATGATGCGTCAGAAAAGAATAGAGTTTTTCAAGAAGTTGCTTGGATTGGCAAAGATCTAGAAAAGCTAAGCAGTCAAATACTAAGTACATGTAATAGGGCGAAGGTAGCTATTATTATGGATTGGGAAAATTGGTGGGCTCTTTCTGACGCACAAGCAATATCGAGAAAATTTGATTATACGGAAGAACTTTTAAAATATTATCGGGTTTTTTGGGAAAAAGGAATTGAAGTTGATATAATTTCCATGGATCGAGAGTTGTTAGATTATCAGCTTGTGGTTGCTCCGACCTTGTACTTGCATAAAAAAGAGTATATTCATAAAGTAGAAGCATACGTGGAAGCAGGTGGAATATATGTAACAACTTATTGGAGTGGAGTAGTAAATGAAACAGATTTATGTTTTATTGGAGAGAGACCACATGAGAGATTGCTAGGATTATCAGTTGATGAGATTGATGTGGGGAATGAATATTTTCCAAATACTTTCTCCTATAAAGACGGTGTATATAAAGCCGGTGTGTTAAGAGAAGTTGTGACACTTCAAACTGCAAAGCCGTTGGGAACATACTTGCAAGATTACAATGTAAATACTCCAGCAATTACGGAAAATGTGTATGGCAAAGGAAAAGCTTACTATATTGTTGTTCAACCAGATCTGGAATTTTTGAAAGAATTTTTGGGTGATGTAATTGAGGAAGCAAATGTGGAAGCAAATTTGACGGAAACATTACCTTATGGAGTTACTGTTTCAAAAAGAAGTGGAAAAGAACAGAAAGATGATGTATATTTTCTTCAGAATTTTAACAGACATCCTGTGAAGATGGTTTTGAATGAATGTTATACAAATTTGATTACTGATGAAATCCTTACAGGTTCAATAAAACTGCAAACATATCAATGTATTGTGATGCAAAAGAAATAAGATTCCGTAATAGGGAGGAACTCACATTGAAATCAAAGGCAAAGACATTTTTAATTGATATTTTACTTGATATTGTAGGTGGTTGTTTTATTGCGATTGGAGTCTATAATTTTGCAGTGGCATCTGGATTTCCGGTAGCAGGTATATCAGGTATTGCAATCGTGTTTTATTATTTTTGGAAAATTCCAATTGGTACAATGACGACAATTTTGAATATTCCAATTATTTTAATTTGTTACAAGTTGTTGGGAAAACAATTTTTTTTAAGATCAATAAAGACAATGTTAATTTCTAATATACTGATGGACTGGGTTGTTCCATTGTTTCCAGTTTACCATGGTGATATGATGTTATCTTGTATTTGTATGAGTGTATTCTCAGGAATCGGATATGCATTAATTTACATGAGAGATACCTCTACAGGTGGAGCAGATTTTGTTTTGATGGCAATACACAAGGCAAAGCCACATATTTCTGTAGGAAAAATTATCATTGTTATGGATTTTATTATTGTAATTATTGGTGGAATTCTGATGCGTGGAAACATTGATAAGATTATTTATGGATTAATTGGAACGTATATTCTATCATTTGTCGTAGATAAGCTAATGTATGGCGTTGATGCTGGAAAACTTGCTTTGATTGTAACAGAAAAGGGACCACAAATTGCGGCAAAAATTGATGAGCTATCACAACGAGGGGCAACTTTGATTAAGGCAGAAGGAAGTTATACAGGACGTGAAAAAGAAGTATTAATGTGTGCATGTAACAATAAAGAAATGTATACGATTCAAGAAGCTGTAAAGAAAGTAGATTCATCAGCGTTTCTTGTTATAATGGAATCGAATGAAGTGCGTGGAAAAGGATTCAAGCCAATATAATATAAAAATTAAGAAGTTCTAGCATGGATCGGTATAAGATTGGATCCGGAACATTATCTTTGATTATGGAACGTTATCACGCGGGAGGAATTCCGATTGAAGAACTCCAGATGATGCCACCAAAAGAGGTGGAATTACTTTTTTATCCTCAGAAAAATATTAAAAAGAAGGATATTCCACTTCCAGATTTCTAGTACTATTTATACAGGTCATAAGATGATATCTAAAAACAAGAAAACAAAGAAAGAACCAATATCATTAGGAAATGAAGAATAATACAACCAACCTTGTGCCCACTGGGCACGAAGTTGGCACAGTCACTACGGTGTCAGGAGAAATCCTGGCATCTTTTTTATGTCTTTTTACACTTCAAAAAATAATTTCAAAAAATTTCTAAAATCATGTCCGATTTTGTCGCTCCCAATACAGAGTATATGGAAGGCAAATTGAAAATCCTCTGATTTCCAAAAATCACAAACGTAAAAGAGGGTCAGACAGTTCTTCCGATTGCACCTTGACAATTGAAGGAGCTGATACATCTTGAGGAACATGCTTACCGGAGTTAATCCGGCTTGTGCAGGCGAAGACTCCTACGGGAAGAGCGAAACAATAATGATACCACCGAAAGGTACAGGACCTCTGCTGAAACAGAGACTGTGACTGTATTTTTACAACCGGGTTATCTGGAATGATATCGATCAGATGTATATGTACAGACAAAGCCCAAATGCGAATACTTAGATTTTCTTATTTATATTACAGGAGAAATCCTGTAGCAAGTGGGGAATGGTTCGACTCCATTCCTCATTTTTTCGTGCAGAAAATGCATAGATTATTATCCTGTTTGAAATACCAGGGAAAGGTGTTGCAGGAAGAAAGGAAGGACAAGAAGCATGAATATGATTGTTTTAATAGGTAGACTTGCCAGAGATCCAGAAACTAAGCTGGCATCTACGCAAAAGGGACAAACCAAAGTATCCAGGTTTCCACTGGTAGTAAAAAGAAATCGCACGAGCAAAGCATTTGTAGTGATGATCACAGCTTATGGAAATAATGCAGAATTTGTGGAGAAATATCTTGAAAAAGGAATTAAGATTGCTCTTTCCGGAGAGTTAGTAATCTCTCAGATCAAAGATGAACAGACTGGAACTGCATCCTATTATACCGAAGTCATTATGGATGATGTGGAATTTGCAGAAGCCAAAACAAAAAAAGAAGAATCTGATGGATTTCAACCAGCAGAGAAGAGGAAGATTCCATTCGATATACCAGAAGAACTTGAACAAGAAATGCCATTTCGATAGGAGGACAAGATTTATGAGAAAATACTTTTTAGAATTATTTGCAATAGGATTAGTTGATTCAGAAGGAAGAATCAATTCAGAACATATGATAAGTGATGCGCTTATGACTTCCATGAAAACAATGGAAGAGCTGACAAAAATGAAAATGGATCGTTTAGTTTTGGAAACAACAATGGAGATGATCTTATGTATGTTTGAGTCATGTGACACAGAGGAATTTACAGAAATATTAGGCAGGCTGCTTGGCGGAAAACAGACTTCTAAAGTGACAGCTCATTTGGAAGCACTGGAGGAATTACTGACAGAAGAGGAATATAGAGGTTTCCTTGCAGAATATCTTGGTTATTTAACCGTGAATGTAGCAGAGTTTATTCGGAGCACAATCATTGAAAATGGTTTGATGTTACTTGCCGGTGCAGGAGGAGAAGAGGATGGAGAAGACGGATTATAAAATCACAGAGTTTCACAATTCGGAGTTTGGTTCCATCCGTATGATTGAAGATGGAGGCAGACTTTTATTTTCTGGAATTGATGTAGCATTTGCTTTGGGATATGCAAAACCAAGAAATGCGATAAATGTTCATTGCAAGGGGGCCCTGAAACGGTAATGTCACTAACTTAAGAAAATTTCGATTATTGTAATAAGTGTTCAGATTAGCTTTCTTGAAAAATCACAAGATTTACGCATAACAAATAAACAAACCAAAAGTCTGCTTTTTGCCAGCTATATTCATTTGAATAATTTTTTATCCTATACGGTATGCGAAACTAACCCATCGTTTCTTTATTACTCGACGCTGATATTGTCGGTGTGGTCTTTGGGGCGATAGTTCTTTCTTAATCAGACCTTCAACATCTATCGTTACGAATGTCTGGCGCAGATAATGCCTGTATATTTGAATTGCCATTGTGTAGTTTAATTGGTATGTGTACTTACGGTTTCTTTCTTCCAGTATGATATTTGCTGAAATAATTTCACAAAAATTATACTGGATCAGTTTTGCGTAAATTTCCTGACAGATATATTCCACATTTTTAGAGTGAAGATTTGTCAGGCCAATCGTATATTTCAGCTCACGGAAAGAAGTTTCGATTCCCCATCGCATATGATAAAGTTCCTTGATCTTTTCAGGTGGGAATTCTTCTTTATCCAGGTTGCTGGCTATACATTCATAAACTCCATTTTCCAGCTGAAACTGTGTGAGTCTGAGATGAAGTGTATAAAACAAATTCTCAGAATCAAGAAAGTCAAATGGCGATGAATTTGAGAGATATTTATAACCTTTCGTTTTATAAGACTTTTGTTTACGGGTCATAATCAGTTCGATTTCTTCGTCAAATTCACAGGATACCGGCAAGGAAAGGCTTCCGGAAATGCTGCCTTTTTTCGAGGTATCTTTAATCCGGATCAGATAAAAGAGACCACGTTCCTGAACATTTGCAAAAATGTTATAAGTTTCGTATCCACGATCTGCCATAATGATAGTCTTCTGATTTGTAGTCAGTTTTTTAACCATTTCAATCATGGCAGAGGATTCATTTTCTTCATAAGGCTCCTGAATCAGAGCATCGACATATCGCCTGCTTTGGAGGTCATACAAGGCATTAAGATGCAGTTGATTAAAACCAAAAGTTCCTTCTTTACCAGCAAAATACGTGTGTGGATTTAGTGGATCACGAAATATATTCAAGTCAGAACCATCACAGGCAAGTAACTGATAGCCTTGGTATTTTTTGTTACATAATATCTGCTCATGAAATTTGTGAAATAAATGTTCCATGGTATCTGGTTTCAATTTGTTCCTTTGCTTTATGAAACCAGAACGGGTTATTTGATTCAGATCATAATTAAAATATTTATGTAATTCTGAGTTAAGTGAACCACCTTCCATAGTAAGTAGAAAGTTTATTGTCGAGGTAAAGTTCATCTTCCGATTTCTGGTAAAATCATGCCCGGGATTTTTGACGTAATCTTCTATCTGACTGGACATGCTGGAAATGGCAGCGTTGAGTTTGTTGCGGACATAATCAGCGTAAAAGTTCATTAGCAATTCCTCCTAAAATGTATTCATTCAAGGAGGCTTCGCCACATTTTTTCTGACATTTGTCAAGACCTTTTTCTGTTTTATTTTATAAATTTTCTTAAGTTAATGACATTAGCTGGCCTGTGTATCCCTTGCACAGTTCATTTTGGAATCCGGCTATGGAAAGAGTGAGCTGGCACAGGGAGCCAACAACTGTTTTGGTATGAAGAAATCCCTGTCCGGCAATACCTGGGGAAATTCTTCCTGGGATGGAAAGAGCATCTATACCAAGAAAACGCAGGAAGAAGAAAACGGAAAGATGATCACCATCACAGCAGATTTCCGAAAGTATCCATCAATCGAGGACTCCATTGCGGATCATTCCGCATATTTGCTTGGAGCAAAGAACGGCTCCACGCTTCGGTATCATGGTCTGAAGGGCTGTACGAATTATAAGAAGGCAGCGCAGATCATCAAGGATGGTGGATATGCAACTTCCAGCACCTATGTGCAGCGGTTGTGTGAAATCATTGAAAAGTGGGAGCTGACCAAGTATAACGCAGATTCGAATACAAAAGAGGAGACCAGTACGGTATATTACCGTGTCCGCAAGACCTGGGCGGATGCAAAGAGCCAGCTTGGAGCCTATAAGATTCTGGCTAATGCGAAGAAATGTGCGGATGAGCATCCGGGCTATTCTGTATTTGATGGAAATGGAGTGGTGGTGTATGCAGCAAAACAGCAGTTTACACCGTATACTGTGCAGGTAAAGATTAAGGACCTCTATATTCGTAAGGGTCCTGGTACGAATTATGCGAAGGGAAAATTCACAGGGATTGGGGTCTTTACCATCGTGGATGAGGCAGACGGCCCTGGAGCAACGAAATGGGGACTCTTGAAGTCTTATACGGAAAAGCGGAACGGGTGGATCTCTTTGGATTTTGCAACGAAATATTAAGAAAGATGGCTCTGTATTACGGTTTACATCGTAGTACAGAGCCTTTTTTTTGTTTTTTTACAGCAAATATAGTTCTTTAGAACAAGAAATAGTTTTGCAGATTCTGTATACCGAAATGGGTAACCGATATAATATCTTTAGACCTATAAATAGTTCTGAAGGAGGTGTTGCAATGGACTTGAGAGATGTTGGTCTGCGTATCAAGGAAACCAGAGAGACCAAAGGACTCACACAGGAAGAGCTGGCTGCATTGGTAGATTTGAGTCCGACACATATCAGTGTGATCGAGCGTGGTCAGAAAGTACCAAAACTGGATACGTTTGTAGCAATCGCAAATGCACTGGATGTTTCAGCGGATAGTCTTTTGAGGGACGTTGTGGCACAGTCTGTAAATGGTGTGGTAAACAATCTGTCAGCAAGCATCATGAAACTGCCGCCGAAAGAGCAAAAAAGAGTCATACGTGCAATAGAAGCGTATGTGCAGGAATAGCAAGTAATGGAGGGCTGAGAAGCCCTTCTTTTTTTGTACTTTCGTAAATTCTTGTAGAACTATGTCGAACGATTTTTGTTTCAATACCTGTTTGATTATGCTATATTGTTCTATAGAACAAGAATTAAATCTACAGGTGGAGAAAAATGGAATTTAAAGAACTAATGGAGAAAGTTGCTAAGAAACATGGAACCACAGCTTTGGAGGTCTATTCAGAAATCCAGAAAGTGATTGATGTGGGGATGAAGGATTCGGATGAAGAGGTGCAAAAAAATTGGAAGAGGGTACCCTATGAGGGTGAAAAACCATCACCAGAAGAACTGATCCAGTATCTTGTTGGTGAGATGTTGTGTATGGAGGAGGAAACGTGTGAAGAAGTATAATAGGAAACAGGCGGTGGTTATGACCATTATTGGGACAATCATGGTATGCTCGGCTTGTGGTAAGGCAGAGGCAGCAGTCCCGGATGTTGTAGGCAGTATGAAAATGAACCGGGATGAAATGCTTACCGTTGTAGCAAATCAGGATAAGATTGAGGATAAAGAGGCATTTGCGAGGCTTTTGCTTCAGATGTATAAAGAAAATTCATTTGAATCCATGAAGTTTTCTGAGGATGAAGGATATCCTACCAGTCTGGATATGAATGTTTATACCAGAAAGGAAGATATAGGGGAAAAAGATCCCATCATGACTGTAGAATACAAACCGGAAGAATGGAATGCAGAATATGATATTGTGAATGCCACAGAGCAGTTCCATCTGTATGTCGATGATGAGATGGTTGAGGATAATTAAATAAGAATCAAAGAAATAGGCTTTGTATTACGGTACGTCGTAGTGCAGAGCCTATTTTTTTGCTCGAAAACAGGAGAAAAGGAAGGGGGATGCACATTTTATAAATTTCTTACCGCCCATTTAACGATTTCGTGTCCATGGGATAGTGAAGGGAAAAGCTATAACGATAGAGATACAGAAGTGTTCCCTTCAGATTTGATGGAGGTAAAGGACATGGACGATAGACAGAGACAGCAGATCAGGGAACTCAGAGAAGAAGGCTATGGTTATGGCAGAATCGCACAAATACTTGAAATTAGTGAAAACACCATCAAGACATATTGCCGGAGGCATGGCCTTGGAGGAGTGGCAACCAATCTGGCATCATCTGAGGGGAAAAGGCAGTATTGTCCGTGCTGCAAAAGTGTGATGGAGCTGATACCGGGAAGGAAGCCGAAGAAGTTCTGCTCCGATAAATGCCGTATGAAATGGTGGAACAGTCATCTGGATCAGGTAAAACGGAAAGCCAATTATAGCTTTGTCTGCCCGGTATGTAAGAAACAGTTTTCCGTGTATGGAAATGCAAATAGGAAGTACTGTTCCCACGCATGCTACATCAAAGCCAGATTCGGAGGTGATGAGGTATGACAAGGGAACAGGGAAGAAAAGAAGTCGTGTATCAGATGACCATGAGTGCAGCACGTCGGATGTTGGAAAAGGGGCTTATTACCGAAGAACAGTATCAGAAATATGACACAAAAATGCGGCAGAAATACGCGCCTATAATCGGCACATTATGGGCCGAAATGGACTTGCTATAGTGCGGATAGTACGCGAATATGTCACTGCGAAAGGAGATGGCTTTATGCCGAAAATTATAAAAATTAAGCCCAAAAAGGTTGAACTGAAGCCAAAACTGAGAGTAGCGGCATATGCCCGTGTTTCTACAGATGAGAAAGAACAGCAGCGTTCCTTTTCTGCACAGATCAGTTACTACAACGACTTGATACAGAGAAATCCTGAATGGAAATTTTCTGGTATTTATGCAGATCTTGGTATCAGCGGAACGAGTACCCGGAACCGAGAGGAGTTCCACAGACTGATTGCAGACTGCGAGCAGGGAAAGATTGATCTGGTGCTTGTAAAGAGTATCAGCCGATTTGCCAGAGATACGGTTGATACCCTGCGAACCATCCGGCGTTTGAAAGACCTCGGAGTTGCAGTTTATTTCGAGAGGGAACAGATCAATACATTATCGTATGATGGAGAATTCCTTCTTACGTTGCTGGCTTCCTTTGCACAGGAAGAGAGCCGGAGCATCTCCGAGAATATCAAATGGGCTATCCGAAAGAAATTTGAACAGGGAATTCCGAATGGACATAAAGCACCATACGGATATCGGTGGGACGGAGTTGAGATGTTCCGCATTATCCCGGAACAGGGTGTGAGCGTACAGGAGATTTACAGAAGATACCTTGCAGGGGAGTCAGCATATGGCATCGCAAAGGATCTTGCCGCAAGAGGTGTAACCGGGCAACAGGGCGGACCATTCGAGCAGACTTCGGTAAAGGATATTCTTTCCAATATTTCCTATACGGGGACCATGATCCTTCAAAAAAACTTTTTTACAGAAAATCATGTGCGTAGGAAGAACAAGGGAGAATTGCCGATGTTCTATGTAGAAGAGATGTTCGAGCCACTGGTATCAGTTGAGGATTTAAAAAAGGCACAGCAGATCAGGGCACAGAGAGCAGAGCGGCAGGCAAATAAAAATCCGAAACTGACGGTGTTCTCCGGCAGGATGAAATGCGGATATTGCGGAATGGGAGTCAGCCGAAGAACATCAGCTACAAGAAAGAGATGGGTTTGCAATACCAGGGAAAGAAAAGGTGCAAAGTTTTGTGACTGCCGACCAATATGGGAAGAGGAACTGATAAAGGCCAGTGCACAGATTTTTGGAACTTCAGAACTTGATGAAGAAAAGTTTTTGAAGGAAGTGAAACAGGTCACAGTGTATAGTGATCGGCTTGAGTTCTTGACTTCTAGGGGAGTTAAACATTATATCCGGCAGTTCAACGGACTGAGAGGACAGAATGCATTTACCAATAAGGTGTGGTGCAGCTGCGGAGAAAAATGCCAAAGAGATAAGGGCTACCAAGGGAAAAAAGTATGGTATTGTTCGAAACGTCATTACCAGGAAGATAAGGTTCGGGCCTTAACGGAAGAAGATCTTCTGAAGGCTGCCGAAATGGTTTTAGAAAATCCCTATCAGCAAACCGTTGTACGGGATATAGAGAAACTGGTTGTGGGAAGTGACAGCATCGAGTTCAGATTCAAAAATGGGGAGGCGACAACATGGCAAAGAAAATAACGAAAATCCCTGCTACCTTAAACAGATTCAATTTGGAACCAGTCGTGGCGATAAGGAAACGAAGGGTAGCCGGATATGCACGAGTATCCACGGATCGGGATGAACAGGCTACCAGTTATGAAGCTCAGATGGCCTATTATAAAGCCTACATAGAGAACCGGGAAGATTGGGAATTTGTTGGAATGTATTCTGATGAGGGAATCAGTGCAACCAATACCAAAAAGAGAGATGGCTTTAAGCAGATGATAGAGGATGCCCTTGCAGGGAAGATCGATTTGATTATCACAAAGTCAGTCAGTCGATTTGCACGAAATACGGTAGATTCCCTTTCCACCATCCGAAAATTGAAGGAAAAAGGTGTAGAGGTATATTTTGAAAAAGAGAACATCTGGACACTGGATGCCAAGGGTGAGATGCTTTTGACCATCATGAGTTCCTTTGCACAGGAAGAAAGCCGGAGCATTTCTGAGAATACCACTTGGGGCAAGAGAAAACAGTTTGCTGATGGAAAAGGAGCGGTGGCTTACAGTAGATTCCTCGGGTATGATAAGGATTTTGAAATCAATGAAGAAGAGGCGAAAATCATCCGGCTGATCTTCCGGTTGTTTATCAGCGGAAAAACATTTTATGGGGTTGCTCAGGAAATGGAACGAAGAGGAATCCCAAGCCCCGCTGGAAGGAGAAAATGGTATGCCAGCACTGTAAAATCCATTATTACAAATAAGAAGTATAAAGGTGATGCACTTCTTCAAAAGCAGTACACGACAGATTTTCTTCAGAAGAAGCGGAAGAAGAACGAAGGTGAGATTCCACAGTATTATGTAGAAGGGCATCACAAACCGATCATCCCGCCGCCAGTATTTGATTATGTGCAGGCTGAAATTGTTAGAAGAAGTAAGATGGGACGATACAGTGGAGCGGATATTTTTGCAAATAAGGTCAGATGCGGATGCTGTGGAAACTGGTATGGTGCAAAGGTGTGGCATTCCCAAGACAAATATCGGAGAGTCATTTATCGTTGCAATAAGAAATACCAGAAGGGGAAGGAACCTTGCGAATCTCCACACTTTTCAGAGTCAGAACTAAAAGAAATTTTTATGAAGGCACTGAATCTGCTGATAGAAGAAAAAGAAGAGTGCATTGACAATCTGAAGGAGCTGATCGAGGATACCTGCCAGACGGATGAATTAGAAGTGCAGCAGGAAAGGCTGGAAGCGGAAATAGAGCTTTTGACAGAAAAAATCAATAGTGTCATCCGGGAAAATACAAGGATTGTGCAGGATCAGGAAGAGTATCAAAAAAAGGAAGATACTTTGAGGAATCTTTACGAAAAGAAAAAAGAGAAGTTAGGCGAACTGAATGATATGATTCAGGAGCGGAAGGACAAGCGTGGTATTTTGACAAACTTCATCATGAATCTGCAGGACCTTGATGGGGAGCAGGTGGAGTTCAGAGAGGAGCTTTGGGGTGGCCTTCTGGATGAGATTGTAGCTGAAAAGGACAAGAGCTGCAGGGTGATTTTTCGAGGTGGAATAGAAGTGACTATATAAATAAAAAACACATTTTCGATAGGGCATCTGGGATATTCTTGGATGCCTTATATTTTTATAAATGCATATCTTAAGTATGGTGAAATTCATCGCAACACGTTGACAATCGTGAATGAGTTGATGAGATAGTAGGAAGCCTATTGTTGTCTGTGGAGAAATCTGCGGATGATGGCAGGCTTATTTTTTGTTTGAGGTTTCAACTCTGTCTTTAATGAATAGAGTTCATTTTTTTATTCAACTATTCCCATGATATATACAATATGTAAATTTGCAATTCAAATATAGTTTATGCTAAGCAAAATAATAATAATAATAATTACCATTATTGACAAGAGGATAATTATCATGTATAATACAAATATACAAGAAACAAAGTGTTAGAAAAATTGCTAGGAACTTGGTAACAAAAATAAATCGACATTGAAAAGGGAAAATGACTATGATAAAATATGAATGTGAACCATGTGGATATATTTATGATCCGGCAGTAGGAGATCCAGACGCTGGTATCGATCCAGAAACTGCATTTGAGGATATTCCAGATGACTGGACATGCCCAATCTGCGGATTAGGAAAAGATGTTTTCGTTCCTGTAGAAGACTAAGCAGAAAATGCAGGTACGAAACTGCCAGACATTAAAAGAGCCTAAGAGAACATATAAAAGAAATGGAGGTCAAATTATGACTTACGATTTAAACATTACCTTTGATGACAATTTAGTAACAGGAAATGAAACAATTGATACCCAGCATAAAGAATTGATCGACCGTATCCAGAACTTTGTAACTGCCTGTCAAAATGGCGACAGCAAAGTAAAAGCAATCAAAATGCTGGATTATCTGGATGAATATACTGACTTTCATTTCAAAGAAGAGGAAAAGCTTCAGGAAAAATCCGGTTATCCAGAGCGTGAAAAACATTATGAAAAACATGAAGAGTTTAAAAAGACAATTCAGGAACTGTATGAATACCTTCAGGAGTATGAAGGACCAACAGATCGGTTCAGTGAACTTGTACAGAAAAATGTAATCGACTGGCTGTTTGGACACATTAAAACATACGACCGCTCTGTGGCAAAATTTATCTTTATGAAACAAAATCCAGACCGATGCTAAAATAAACCAGGGAACGAGTTCATTCAGAATGTAGACAACGTGATGAAGTAAACTAGGGGCTGTCACAATGCAGCCCCTTTCCTGTTATAGCGATATTCTAGGTAATATATTGCGCTGGCATGACATATTATTTTACTACTACTATATGGGAAGAGCAAGCAGCTCTTCTTTTTTGTTGTCCTTTTTATCCAATTTTAAGTTGTAAAGTCTCTTTTCATTCGACAAAATTCTCCACAGACAGAGGATATGCGACGAGCATTGATATGAACATCTATTTATGGAAAGAGGATATTGAAGACGGGGAATCGGTAATGACAGCCGAATATAGACCTGTAGAATACGGAAAGGACTATGATGTTGTCAATAATCCTGATAAATTTCAACTATATATAGATGGAAAAGAGATTAAATAGTAATCTCCTGAAAGCAAGCTTTTTGTCAATTATTTCAAAGAAAAATTAAAGGATAACAATACATAGTTTTGACAATGATATTTTGAAAAATTTTATAGGAATGCTCTATTATCAAATTGACATAGGAATATGGTAGCGTATAATTAGAATTGAATACACTGAAAAAATGGAGGAATTACATGAAAGCACATAAATATTGGTCAGTAGGAGCATTGATCACGATGCTTGGGACTTTTTACACTGGATATAAAAAGCAAAAATCAAGTCACAAATACTTTGCTTTAAGTTCTATGTTATGTATGGTAATGGCGATATATACAGGTCATAAAATGATTACCGGGAATAGGAAGAAAAAGGCGAATAAAGAGAAAGATACAGAAAGGGAGGGATAAATAATGTTGGAAGTAGGGGTTAAGGCACCGGATTTTGAGTTGCCAGATCAAAATGGGAAAATACATAGATTATCGGATTATACAGGAAAAAAAGTGATTTTATATTTCTATCCCAAGGATAATACAGCGGGATGCACGAAACAGGCATGTGGTTTTTCTGAGCGATACCCTCAGTTTACCGAAAAAGGAGCAGTTATTCTTGGAGTCAGTAAGGATTCTGTATCCTCTCATAAGAGATTTGAGG
>ERZ812616.1720-NODE-1720-length-21969-cov-2.615816_pt1 | contig 21969 bp, 18 predicted proteins | sample MGYA00376249_ERZ812616 | MGnify/ENA primary metagenome ERZ812616 (study PRJEB26924, sample SAMEA4378265) | human gut metagenome | biome: human gut; feature: human-associated habitat; material: faeces | place: China | collected 2013 ...
AGCCTGCTGTTCTCCTTCTTCATACCGGACATACAGCGGACTGCTTTCCGGAATGGTGGCAAGTTGTACCTGATAGGTATCTTTTATGTCATAAGCACTGTCTATTGAAGCGGTATATCCGAATGTGATGAAAAAGTCCATTATATACCATAGCAGTATAAATACGATGAATAATTCGGCAACGATCCAGGCATTTTGCCGGCGTTGTGTCCATATAAGTTTTAAAAGGTGCTGTATCATGGTTCTGTTTATTTATCGTTTAATGCATCTACAACCGGTTTCCTGAGGGCACGCCAGGCAGGAACGAGGGCTGACAGTAAATTAAGTATCAGGCAAAAAGCAAAAGCGTATCCGAAAATAGCCGGATTCAGGAACATACCAGGGGACAGGTCTATCGAGGCGGTCAGCGAACTGCCATCCCAGTTATATCTTCCCAGCAACCAGCCTTTAAGCAGGCTGACCAATCCGTAGGACAGTAGTAAGCCGGTCAGGCCTCCGAGTAGAGTCAGCAATAGGTTTTCATATAAAACTTGCATCAATAATGTCCTATTCATCGCACCGAATGCTTTACGTATACCGAGTTCCTCCATTCTTTTCTTCATACGTGATGCCGTCATTCCTGTCAGGTTGATAGAGGGAACCAATAACAGAATCAGGATGATCAGTGTTATCTGAATATACAGCAGTGTATAGTCGGGAACATTGAATGATTCGCCACTGCGAAGGTAGGCCCGGAAAATAGTATCGGGCTGGTCGTTCAATATCAGATCGTACTGGGTTGTGCTGGTATTGTATTTGCGGCAAAGATCTTCTGCCTCCGTGCGGATAGCATCAAAGTCATTCGGGCTTTTAGCCAGGATATATACCTGCATACGTCCCAGGACATAGTTACACCACGCACCTCCTTTGATCTGCGAGGGGCGGTTGGTGAAAGGCAACCACAACTCTGCATAGCAATAATTAGCGATGGAAGGGACGTCTTTGACGACTCCGGCTACTGTGTATTCTTCGAAATTCAGTAGAAATGTTTTTCCGGTTGCATCGGTCGTATTGAACAACTTTCTTGCCAGCGATTCGCATAAGACCGCTTTCCGAATGCCGGAGGTGAATTCTTCTTCTGTATAAGGGGCTCCTGACAGGAATGAGAATCGGAAAACTTTCCAGAATGCGGCATCTGTTCCCATGACAAGGCCGTTATAGACATTTTTGTTACCTTGCAACTGGATAAACTCGCTCTGTTCGCCTAAAGGTATGACTGCCGTAACCGCTTCGGGGATTTGCATCGGGTAGAAGCATTCTTTAATGGTCGGGTACGATAGTTGACTGCTGCCATATCCTTTCCCTTCTTTTTTAGCGACTTTCCCGTACTGGACAATCATCATCCGGTCGCGATAACTTTCCGGTTCTATGTTGGCTGTATGGAAATAATACAGGATAGCCAATATCATAACCATAGAGATAGCCAGGCCGGTACCGGCTATATAGATAATACTGAAGAATTTATTTTGCTTCAGCATCTGAACTGCCTGCCTGAAATAGACTTTATACATAAAAGACTTTGTTATTATTGTTCGATGCAGATAATAACAAAGTCTGTGCCATAAAGGTAATGTGTTGAAATACAGTATTTGCAGCTTCGCTATTGCTGTTCGTTATCGGACACTGTGTTCGTTTTCGTGAGGCTTAAAATACCGTCTTCCTGCGAAAAGCGATCATCATGTTCGGAAAGAAACCTAATAGCCGTTATGATTTTGTCTGCCGGGAAAGATAACTCTTCCGTCAGCTTTTTTACTTCTTGGGGTCCGTTGTCTTCCAGTGTTTTCAATAAAGCTTCCCGTATGGTGTTGAATGTATGGTTGTTCAGTCCCGAGTCGTTTTTGGCCAGGCAGACATCACAGCAACCGCAATCGGAAGTATCCTTTTCACCGAAGTAAGTGATCAGCATCCGGCTCCGGCAGATTCGGTTTTCCTCTATGTAATCTATAACCCGATTCATCCGGTTTTCGAAACGTTCTTTACGCTCTTCATAGGCCGAGCGGGGGATGGAGAGGTATTTGATCTCCTCCCTTGTCCGGGTATAGATGATGAGTGGCGTCTTTTTATGTGGAATATAATTGACGATCCTGTATTTGGAAAGTCCGATCAATACGTCATATATCTCTTGTTGGCTCAGTCCGGTTCGGGTAGAGATCAGTCCTTCATTAATATATACATAATCGGAAAACAGTCCGGTATAAGAACGGAGTATACATTGGATTACCTCGTCTGTCTTTCTATCCTGGTGCAGATACTTGTAAAGTTCGTCGCGGGTGGCGGTGAATACCAGGCGGGAAGCATTGTCCTGTTCTTCCGTATATTCTATATAACCGGCCAGTTCCAGTATTTTCAGCGCATGATGAGCCTGCAAGTGTGAAAACTTGTAAGCAGAGCAGAAATCGATCAGTGAGAAATCATGTACTGTATCGAGTCCGAATCCAACAGCAATCTGGTAATAATTGCCCAATGCATCGTATACCCGGCTGATAAACTCCCTGTCCGGATACTCGTCGGCCAGTCGTTTTTTGAGCTTTGTAGTGTCCGTATTCGAACATAAAGCAACAGCATAGGCCCGTTGTTCATCGCGCCCGGCGCGTCCGGCTTCCTGATAGTATTCTTCCAGTGATCCGGGCATATCCAGATGAACAACCAGGCGTACGTCCGGTTTGTCGATCCCCATACCGAAAGCATTGGTGGATACGATGACACGACACTCGTTATTTTTCCAGCGGCTTTGTCGGAGATTCTTCTCGTCACGATTGAGCCCGGCATGGAAAAAGTCTGCCGATATACCGGCTTCCCGCAGTAGGGTCGCTACCTCTTTGGTCCGTTTCCTGTTGCGTACATAGACAATGGCGGTTCCCGGAACTTTCCCCAGTATATAGGTGAGTGAGTTTATCTTATCTTCCGTGCGCCGTACGATATAGGAAAGGTTCTTCCGTACGAAACTTTTCCGGAAGACATTCTTTTCCTTGAAGTGCAACCGTTCCTGTATGTCATTGACTACTTCAGGTGTTGCCGTAGCCGTAAGTGCCAATACTGGTATATCGGGAAGTTGTTCGCGGATGTCGGCTATCTTCATGTAAGAAGGACGGAAGTCGTATCCCCATTGAGAGATACAATGGCTTTCGTCGATAACCAATAGGCAAACATTCATCGCTTGCAGTTTACTTATAAATATGTCGGTCGCTAAACGTTCGGGCGATACATACAGGAATTTATAATTACCGAAAATGCAGTTTTCCAATTGGGTAATTATTTCCTGACGGGTCATACCCGAATATACGGCAGTGGCTTTGATGCCCAGGCGACGCAGGTTATCCACCTGGTCTTTCATCAGGGCGATCAGTGGGGTTACGACAATGCATATCCCTTCCATGGCCAATGCCGGCACCTGGAAGGTAATTGATTTACCTCCACCGGTCGGCATTAGCCCCAGTGTATCTTTTCCCTCACAAACAGAGTGTATTATGTCCTCCTGGAGAGGACGAAAAGCTGGGTATCCCCAATACTTCTCTAATATCTTATGGTAGACGTCCACCGGTTTCCTTCATATGTCATCGACCTTTATGTCTTTAACCATGAGCTGTAAGGTCGTGTTCCCGTTATACGTATTTTCTTCGATGGTATAGCAGATATTAAAAGGTTTCATCCCCTTAATATATTTGCTGTGTTCATGCATCCCGAAAGCGATACCGTGAATCGGCGTATTCGACTTGTCGTCTATCAGTTCCAGTTTGATATGTTCCAGTTCTTTACCTACCAGCTTGCTTGTACCGTAATCCTTGACGTTCAGTGAGCAGAACACCGGCTTCTGGTTGTCGGGTCCAAACGGGTTCATCCGTTTGAGCTCGCTCATGAATTTGGTGTTGATTTCTTTCAGGTCGAGTACGGCATCGATGTCGATCTGCGGGGTCATCTGCTCCGGGATGATTTCATCGGCAGCGAGTTTCAGGAAACGGTCGGTGAAAGCTTCCAGGTTTTCCTCTTTCAGGGAAAGGCCGGCGGCATAGGTATGTCCTCCGAAGTTTTCCAACAGGTCGCGACAGTTCTCTATCGCCTTGTATATATCGAAGCCGGTAACCGAGCGGGCAGAACCGGTAATCAGTTCGGACGATTTGGTCAGTACGACTGCCGGGCGGTAATACTTTTCAGTCAGGCGGGAGGCAACAATACCGATAACTCCTTTATGCCAGCCCGGATTGTAGACTACGATTGCCTTCCGGTCTTCCATATTGGCGAATTCATCGATGATGGCGTTGGCCTCGTCTGTTATTCTCTTGTCCAGTTCACGGCGTTCGTCGTTATACTGGTTGATATTTTCGCTCTTTTCGCGGGCCGATTCGACATCTTTGGCCAGTAGCAGGTCTACTGCTTCCTTTCCGTTCATCATGCGCCCGGAAGCATTGATACGGGGACCTATTTTAAATACGATGTCGCTGATAGTGATATCTTTTCCGGTCAGACCACAGATATCTATGATCCCTTTCAACCCCAGACTGGGATTGCTGTTTAGTTGCTTTAGTCCGTAGTAAGCCAGAATACGGTTTTCTCCTGTAATAGGCACGATATCGGAAGCGATACTGACTGCTGTCAGTTCAAGCAATTTTTCCAATTCTGAGAAGGGGAAGTTATTGCTTTTGGCAAAAGCCTGCATAAACTTAAAGCCGACCCCGCAGCCCGATAAATGTTCGTAGGGATAGATAGAATCTACCCGCTTGGCATCCAGTACGGCTACCGCATCCGGAAGTGTATCGTCCGGCATATGGTGGTCGCAAATGATAAAGTCGATACCTTTTTCTTTGGCATACTCTATCTTTTCGATTGCTTTGATTCCGCAGTCGAGTGAGATAATTAAAGTTACGCCGTTTTCATACGCGTAATTGATCCCCTTATAGGAAATACCGTACCCTTCGTCGTAACGATCCGGGATGTAATAATCCAGAGTCGAAGAGTAGGGCCTTAAATATTTGAACACAAGCGAAACGGCAGTCGTTCCGTCTACATCGTAATCACCGTAAACCAGAATTTTTTCTTTATTCCCAAGAGCTTTATTCAACCGTTTTACTGCTTTTTCCATATCCGGCATCAGAAATGGATCATGTAGGTCGTTGAGATTGGGTTTAAAGAACTTTCTTGCCTCTTCTGCCGTGGTAATCCCTCTCTGAACAAGCAGGAGACAGATAATGGGACTGAAACCGATCTCAGCCGCCAGCGTATCTCTCTTACGTAATTCTTCTTCTGTCGGGGTTTGAAAATTCCATTTGTTAGTCATTATATATTATTTTTTCTTTTTTTATCTTTCTACATAGCCTTGCGGTATGTTATTTTTTCTTCCTTACGAAACTATTGTTTCACTAGGGTGAAACTAAAGTTTCTTCACGATGAAACAATAGTTTCAACCGGATGAAACTGGGACTGGAATTGCTGTCTTATCTATATCTCCCGGAAGATGCCCCTGTTTTCCTTTCAACCCGTAAAATTAGGAATTTAAAATGGATAATAGCAATAGCCCGGGGAAAATAGTTTTTTTGTTATTATTTTTTTATAAGTACACGAATCATTTGTACATTTGTCACAATATTATAAAAAACAATGACGGAAGATATTAAAAAGGCCTGCGAAGTAATGCAGGAAGGCGGTATAATACTCTATCCCACAGATACAATCTGGGGAATAGGTTGCGATGCAACGAATGAAGAAGCTGTGCAGCGTGTGTATGAGTTAAAGAGAAGAGCAGACAATAGGGCCATGTTGGTCTTGTTGGATAGTTCTGCAAAACTCGAAATGTACGTATCGGATGTTCCCGATGTTGCATGGGATTTGATCGAGGTGGCAGACAAGCCGCTGACCATTATCTACTCCAATGCAAAAAATCTGGCAAAAAACCTGTTGGCTGACGATGGAAGCGTGGGTATTCGTATTTCGAATGAAGAATTTTCGCGTAAACTGTGCGAACGTTTCCGTAAACCATTGGTGTCGACATCTGCCAATGTGAGCGGTGAACTTTCACCGGCTAACTTCTCGGAAGTATCGGATGTAATTAAAAACGGAGTAGATTATATTGTTGGCTATCGTCAGGATGATATGAGCAAGGCACAACCATCAAATATTATAAAACTTGGTGCCGGAGGTCTTATTCAGGTTATCAGATAAGAATGAAGAAAAGTAGGCAGGCAGGAAAATACATATTATCAGATTTTATCTCTGCAGCTGTAGTCTGGTTTCTGTTTAACTGGCTACGATATAAGGAAGTGGCTATTTATGAGGGGGCCGGTTCTTTCAGTAATTATTTGGCTTATATGCAGGTACTGAAAGGGCAGTTTCTGATCCCTTTCTTCTGGCTGACTCTGTACTATTTTTCGGGTTATTACAATAAACCGTTTGGAAAGTCGAGGTTGACCGAGTTGTTTTCAACTTTTGTCACTTCTTTGATCGGAGTTGTCTTGATTTTCTTTATCGTTGTATTGAACGACCTGCCTCGTTCGTTTCATATTTACTACGAACTCTTTTTTGTATTATTTGGTTTACAGTTCGTATTGACCTATATCCCGCGTCTGTCTATCACACTTGCGGGCCTGCGGAAAATAAAAAGCAGGGAAGGGGCAATGAATGTATTGATAATCGGAGCAGGGAAGAAGGCCTGTAGTATTGCTAAAGATCTTTATCGGATGGGATATAATATTTCTGGTTTTATACCGGAAGATCCAGTAACTCCGGTAGAGGTGGATCAAAAAGAAGTGCTGGGAGTTTTGGACGATTTACCGATGATTGTTGCAGAAAAGAGGGTCGATGAGCTGGTGCTTGCCGCAGAAACGGATGATAATAAAAAATTATTGAATATACTCTATTCGCTTTATCTTTATAAGTTACCGATCAAAGTCCTGGTCGATAAGTTGAGTATGCTCTCGCAGGTAAAGATAAAGACGATTCGTGGCATTCCTTTGGTGAATGTGACAGATAACAATTTCTCGCAAGTCGAAAAGAATATCAAGCTGTTTATGGATAAAGCTATATCTGTTTTGGTACTTGTCCTGTTTTCACCGATGTATCTTTATATTGCATATCGGGTGAAGAAGGATTCTCCGGGACCGGTCTTTTTCCGTCAGGAACGGATCGGATATATGGGAAAACCCTTTATGATCTATAAGTTTCGGACGATGTATGTAGGAGCCGAAGATAAAGGACCGTTGTTGTCGTCCGAGAATGATGAACGTATTACTCCGTTCGGGCATATTATGCGGAAATACCGGCTGGATGAATTTCCTCAGTTCTGGAATGTACTGAAAGGGGATATGTCGGTAGTAGGACCACGGCCGGAGCGGAAATATTTTATTGATCAGATAGTAAAAGTTGCGCCTTACTATTATTTACTGCATAACGTACGTCCCGGTATCACTTCCTTGGGAATGGTGAAATATGGATATGCCGGTGATGTGGAGAAGATGATCGAGCGCATGAAATATGATGTTTTATATTACGAAAATATGTCGTTACTGCTGGATATAACCATATTGATCTACACAGTAAAGACAGTGTTTACAGGTAAAGGTATTTAAAATGGCAAAAGAAGGTTTATTTTACAGGTTTCTGTTGTGGCGGGATAAGCATATAAAAGAGAAACATTTTATTCTGGTGATCAGTTTTCTGGTCGGTATATGCACGGCGGCGTCTGCTATCATACTGAAACAGCTGATTCATTTGATACAGCATATCCTTACCGGGAATTTTGATGCCAGTGGGGTGAACTACCTGTATCTGCTTTACCCGGTAATCGGTATCCTGCTGGCAGGATTGTTCGTTAAATATATCGTACGTGATGATATCAGTCATGGGGTAACCAAGATCCTTTATGCTATTTCGCAGCGTAAGAGCCGGATCAAACCGCATAATACCTGGACATCCATTGTCGCCAGTTCGGTGACTATCGGATTCGGTGGATCGGTAGGAGCAGAGGCCCCGATTGTTTTGACCGGAGCGGCTATCGGTTCTAACCTGGGACGTTTGTTCCGTATGGAGCAGAAGACCTTAATGCTGTTGGTCGGCTGTGGGGCAGCAGGTGCGATTGCAGGTATTTTTAAGGCTCCTATTGCCGGGCTGGTCTTTGTGATCGAGGTATTATTGCTCGACCTGACCATGACCTCTGTATTGCCTTTATTGATTTCATCGGTGACGGCAGCAACGGTTTCCTATATTTTTACTGGAACGGAAGCTATGTTTAAATTTTCTCAGACTGAGGTCTTTGAGATCGAACGTATTCCGTATGTACTGTTGTTGGGCGTTTTCTGTGGTCTGGTATCCTTGTATTTCACCCGTGTGATGAACCGGGTGGAAGGAATGTACCGGAAACTGGGTGTTTACTGGAAGAAGTTCCTGTTGGGAGGCGTGATGCTGAGTATCCTGATCTTCCTTTTCCCTCCGTTGTATGGTGAAGGTTACGATACGATCGGTTCTCTATTGAACGGACAGTTCTCGCATATTATGGATAAGAGTTTATTCTATGACCTGAATGATAATTACTGGGGAATTATCGTATTCCTGTTCCTCATCCTGCTGACTAAAGTTTTTGCATCGAGTGCGACTAATGCCGGTGGCGGTTGTGGTGGTATTTTTGCACCTAGTTTGTATTTAGGCTGTATATCAGGATTCCTGTTTGCTCATACCTCCAACTATTTCCCGTTCACGATGTATATTTCGGAAAAGAACTTTGCCCTGTTAGGTATGGCGGGGATCATGTCGGGAGTTATGCATGCACCGCTTACCGGAGTGTTCCTGATTGCGGAACTTACCGGTGGATACGATCTTTTCCTTCCGTTAATGATCGTTTCCATCAGTTCATACCTGACAATCCTGATGTTCGAACCCCACAGTATCTACTCGATGCGTCTGGCTCAGAAAGGAGAATTGCTTACACACCATAAAGACCGTGCCGTACTGACTTTGCTGAATACCGATAGTGTAATCGAGAAAGATTTCCAGACTGTATCACCGGAAATGTCGCTGGGCGATATGGTAAAAGTAATTGCAAAGAGCGGACGAAATGCATTCCCGGTTATTGACGATAAAGGTGTCTTGTTGGGGATTGTGCAATTGGACAATATCCGCAACATTATGTTCCGTCCTGAGTTATATAACAGGTTTCATGTTTCTAAATTTATGGTGTCGGCCCCGGCCAAGATACAGATAGGAACCCCGATGGAGCAGATCATGAGTATATTTGACGATACGAAAGCCTGGAATCTTCCCGTGGTGGATGAAGAAGGCCGTTATGTCGGATTTATGTCGAAGTCGAAGATATTTAATTCATACCGCGAAGTATTGGTAGAAAACTTTTCAGGAGATTAAAAGATGGAAAAAAAAGATTTACGGATTGTATATATGGGTACTCCCGACTTTGCAGTGGAGAGCCTGCGTGCCTTGGTTGAAGGTGGTTATAATGTAGTAGGAGTGATCACGATGCCGGATAAACCGGTAGGACGTCATGGCAGCGTTTTACAGGCCAGCCCGGTAAAAGAATATGCCTTGTCGCAGAATCTTCCGGTGTTGCAGCCGGAGAAGCTGAAGGATGAAACGTTTATTTCAGAACTGCGTGCGCTGAAGGCCGATTTGCAGATAGTGGTTGCTTTTCGTATGTTGCCGGAAGTAGTGTGGGATATGCCACGCTTCGGAACATTCAATCTGCATGCATCTTTGTTACCACAATATCGTGGAGCAGCTCCGATCAATTGGGCTGTTATTAACGGGGATACTGAAACTGGGGTTACAACTTTCTTCCTTACACATGAAATCGATACCGGAAAAATTATCCGTCAGAAACATCTTCCGATAGCCGATACCGATAATGTGGGAACGGTACATGATGCACTGATGGCAATAGGCGCAGGGTTGGTTACAGAGACGGTCGATTTGTTGCTGGCCGGTAAAGTCGATGCCATTCCTCAGGAAGAGTTTATTAAAGATGTCATCGAGTTACGTCCTGCTCCCAAGATATTTAAAGATACCTGCCGTATCGATTGGAATCAGCCGTTAAAGAAAATCTATGATTTTATCCGTGGTTTGTCTCCGTATCCTGCAGCCTGGACGGAGTTGGTCGCAGTGGATGGAAGTCGCCAGGCTTTAAAAGTCTATCAGGCCGAAAAACATCCTGCATCTCATAACCAGGCTGTTGGTACTATCCTTACAGACGCAAAGAGCTATATCGATATCGTGGTTGAAGATGGTTATATCCGTCTTTTGGATCTTCAATTGGCTGGTAAGAAACGGATGGGCGTAAAAGACTTCCTGAACGGTAATAAACAAATCGGAGATTATACCGTAGAATAAGAATGGGAGAAACCAGACGTATTATCTATATCATCCTGGGTTCTTTCTTCCTGATATTGGGAGCAATCGGCCTGTTTGTCCCGTTGCTCCCGACTACTCCTTTCTGGTTGTTGACCTGCTGGTTTTATCTTCGCAGCTCGGAGAAGTTATATAACCGGGCGATGAGTAATCGCTATTTCGGCTCTTATATCAGAAACTATATGGTTGACAAGGCAATCCCTTTGCAATCGAAGATCATTTCTATTTCAGTCATGTGGCTTTCTGCTATTCTGACCTCTCTCTTTTTAATTGAATATCTTTGGGTGAGGATTTTACTGATACTGATCAGCATCGGAGTAACCTGGCATATTCTTTCTTTTCCTACTAAGAAGAAATAAGTATCCGGAACAGCAATTCTTTTCTTATCATAAAACTATATGTGAAAAGGATTCTTTATTTTTGTTGGTACTTAATTCTAATAATAATGTCATGAAAACAATAGTAGGGAATCTGTTTGTCTGGTGCACAATAATATTTTGTGTATTTATAGGCTGTGGCCGGAAAAAGATTATTCCGGATTCTGTCAGGGCTCAGGAGATTGCTGATCTTCGTTTTGGAATGTTTATCTGTTGGTCATACAGTACATTCTCCGGTAAGGAGTGGACCGGGGAACCACATAATGTATCTTTCTTCCGGGCAACCTCCTGCAATACCGATCAATGGGCAAAAACGGCTAAAGAAGCAGGAATGAATTATATCCTGTTCCTGACCAAACATCATGATGGTTTTTGTTTGTGGGATACACAGACAACCGATTTGAAAGTGACCAATGCTCCCTTGGATATGGATGTACTGAGAGAACTACGTGCTTCATGCAATAAATATGGAATAAAATTGGCCTTGTATTTTTCAGAGGGAGACTGGAACTGGGAAGGAGCTGAACGTGGGCAAAGTCAGAAAGGCGGAAGTGATCCAGAAATGAAAAAAGCTCAGTTGAAAGAACTGTTGACTCAATACGGTCCGATAGAGTTTATCTGGTTTGATCATGCAGTAGGGGATGGAGGCCTCTCACATGACGAAACAACGGCATGGGTACATCAGTTTCAGCCCAATTGTTTTGTCGGATATAATCATGGGGCACCTTCCGGTCGTTTGAGCTTACGTGAACGGGGATGTGCAGGTCCGCTGGGTGGTGATAATCTTACTTGGGTGGCAGATGCTGGAAAGAACGAGAAAGCTTACGATGGTTATTTAGTCGCGGAGTTTACTTATCCCTTATTACCCGCTCATGAAGGTGGAGCTGATTGGTTTTATTCATTGCCACAACATGACTCATTGGTTTATCCGGCAGAAAAAGTCTATAAAGATTATAAGGAAGCTATTGAATACGGGAATATCTTTTCACTGAATATCGGTCCGGATTATAATGGAAATATTCGTGAGATAGATCGAAAGATTCTTCAGGAAGTGGGGTGGATGATAAAAGAGAATAGATAATATAATAACAGTAAGGTCTTGTAGTAATATTTCTACAAGACCTTACTTGATTTAGCAATTGAACGAATTATCTGCAGAGAACGTTTCGCTTTCAAATTCATGTTTCACTTGATTAACCCAATGTTTGATCCGTTCATCTGTCTTTTCGGGTTGATTTTCGATATCCAGCGCTAATCCTACGAACTTACCTTTTTTTACTGCCTGGGATTGATTGAAGTGGTATCCTTCTGTTGAGGTATGGCCTACCACGATGGCTCCCCGTTTGGCAAAAGCTTCTGCCAGATAACCGATCGCATCGACGAAATTATCCGGATATTTAACCTGGTCTCCCAGGCCAAAGACTGCTACTTTTTTCCCTTTCAGGTCGGAAGAGGTTACTATCGGCATTATTTCATCCCAATACGTGGGTAGTTCTCCGTCAAACCAGGTTGACGAACCTGCAATGATATGATCGTATGTCTCGAAATCGCTCTCTCCTGAGTTTTCAACCGGGATAATATCGATCTGAACATCATGGAATGCATCTTTTATCTTTTGAGCAACTGCTGCCGTCTTTGCAGTAGACGAACCATAAAATAATCCAATCTTTTTCATATTTCATTCTATTAATAATCCAACAATTCTTTTGCCGCTTTATAAATTTTCTCCTCATTCGGGAGGATCGCTTTTTCGAGGATCGGGTGGAACCCGACCGGGGTAAATATTGAACCGACCCGTTGTATGGGAGCATCCAGATACTGGAATAACTCAGCACCGATCATACTGGCTATTTCTGCCCCAAAACCAGAGAATACTTTGTCTTCATGTACGATTAAAACCTTACTTGTCTTTTTTACAGAGTCGAAGATCGTCTCTTTATCCAGTGGGATCAACGAGCGTATATCGATCACTTCGACATTTCGACCGTGTTCTTTCTGTAATTGTTCTGCGACATTCAAACAAAGATGGGTCGTATTTCCGTATGTGATAATACTCATATCTTCTCCTGGGCGACGGATACGAGCTTTCCCGAAAGGAACTTCAAAATCGTCAGGTACAAAAGTTGCCGCTTCGGTGGCATTGTACAACGCTTTTGGTTCCAGAAATAGAGTGAAACCTTTGGAACGCATGCTGGTCCGGAGCAGGCCGGCTGCATCGTCGGCAAACGAAGGGTAAACGATACGTGCTCCCGGTAGGGTCGTCAGCGCACCTTCTATTGTCTGGGAATGGTACAAGCCACCACCGATATAACCACCGGAAGCGAGTCGCAGGGTGATGTTCGGAGTAAACTGCCCATAGCTTCTCCAGTATTCGTGTGTACATTCTACATATTGTTCGATGGCAGGCCAGAAGTAATCTGCAAATTCGGCTCCTTCGATTACAACATGTATCTTTGGATCGAATCGGCACATCCCATTTGCCGATCCGACGATATAATCTTCTGCAATCGGCGCATTAAATACACGGGCATCACCAAATTCCTGTTGCATGCCTTTCGAGATGTTGAAAACACCCCCTTTTTCTTTGTTGGCAATATCTTGTCCCCAGATAAAAGTATCCGGATTATGCCGGAATTCGGCTTTCAGGGTTTTGTTGATAGCGGTAGCGAATGTCTCCTTTTCACCGGATTCATTTTGTACGCCGTCTACATATTTCTTAGGGAGATAAGGTTCCGGTAATACAAAGTCGGTAACCGTTGCAGGGTTCGGATCAGGAGCAGCTAATGCTTTCCGGTTAGCTGCGCTTAGGTCTTTCTTTGCTTTATCTTCGATCTCTTTCAGTTCTTCCTCCGTGAAACGTTTGTATCGGAGAAGCATACGCCGGAACTTCTGTAAGGGATCGGCCGCCTTTACGTAATTCAGCTCGTTTTCATCGCGGTATAAGGTATGCTTATCCGAATTGGAGTGGGAGCCGATACGCACGCAATTGGCTTGTACAATTACCGGAATACGATTGATAGCATATTCTTTTGCTTCTGTCATGGCATTCATCGAGTCGAATACGTCTTTACCGTTACAATGAATGATCTTCAGGTTTTTGAAACCGGAGAAGTTATCGGCTACCTTCCGATTGGCGGTTTGATCTTCTTTGGGTACGGAGATCCCGTATCCGTTATCCTGAATAACGAATATCACCGGTAAACGTTCCGTACTGGCTCCGTTGATGGCCTCGTATACGAATCCTTCGGAGGTTGCCGACTCACCGTGAGAAGTGATAGCCACTCCTTTGTGTTTATAATAAACCATAGCCCTGCCTACACCGGCGGCATGCAGGTCGTGGGTTCCTGTGGCAGACGATATGTTCTCTATATTCCATTCCATTTTGGAGAAATGGTTAGACATATGCCGTCCGGCACTTGTTAGGTCGGTCGCTTTGGATATTCCGTTCAGTATAACTTCTTCAGGGGTCATTCCTGCTGATAGTACCGTGAGCATATCCCGGTAATAGGGGAACAGGAAGTCTTCTCCTTTTTTGAATACCTGTCCGATCGCGAGCTGGATGCCGTCATGACCGGCATAAGGGGCATGATATGACCAGCCCAGCGATTGTAACAGGTAAGAAGGGGCCTTTTCATCGAGAGCCCGTCCTAATGTCATCAGGTAAAACCATTTTTTCAGGGTTTCCTTATCTGTATTTTTTATATCGTACTTTTTCATTTTTGAGCATATTAATTATTAAAGATCCCAGTTTTCCAGATAATCGGCAATGCGGCGCAGGAAAGCACCACCCAATGTTCCGTTAATGATCCGGTGGTCGTATGATAACGACAGATACATTTTATGGCGGATGCCGATCATATCGCCTTCCGGTGTTTCAATCACTGCCGGTTTTTTCTCGATATAGCCTACTCCCAGAATAGCTACCTGGGGTTGGTTGATGATCGGTGTGCCGAACAGGTTCTTGAATGTTCCGAAATTGGTGATCGTAAAGGTTCCTCCCTGAATATCGTCCGGAGATAGTTTATTGTTACGAGCTTTGTTTGCCAGTGAGTCGATGGCGACAGCCAGACCGTTCAGATTCAGTTTGTCGGCATCATGAACAACTGGAACAATCAGGTTTCCGTCATTTAAAGAGACGGCAATACCTACGTTGATATGTTTCTTCAGGATCATCTGATAACCTTCTACCGACGCATTTACCTGTGGGAAATCAGCCAGCGCTTTGGCAGTAGCCTCCGTAATAGCCGGCATATATGTCAGGCTGATACCTTCACGTTTCTGGAAAGCATTTTTGTTACGGGTACGCCATTTCACCAGTTTGGTAACGTCTACTTCTACTACTGTAGTGACGTGCGGGGAAACCTTTTTGGATAATACCATATGATCTGCAACAATCTTGTGTACGCGATCCATTTCAACCACCTTATCTTCTGCAGTAGCCGACGATGGAGCGGCTGTAATGGTAGAGGAATGTGACGGAGAAGGTGTTACTGCCTGTTGAACCTGAATAGCCGGTTCCGACTTTTTCTCCGATACAGCCTGAGCGGATTGAGGTTGCTGCTTTGGTGTTGTACCTTTCTTTCCGGAAAGATAATCTTTCATATCTTTTTTACTTAAACGTCCCATATAGCCGGTTCCCGGAATAAGGTCCATTTCTTCTTTACTCAGATTGGCTTCTTTAGCCATCTGAAGAACGACGGGTGAATACCATCTTTCATCTTCTTTTGCAGCCTGTGCCTTTGGAATGATGGTAGATGAATTTACAGCGTTTGCACTTGCAGTGTTATTGTCTGCTTCTTCTTGGGGAGTTGCATTGTTGTCGGGAATATCCTCTTCAGATCCTTCCAGTTGGATAATGGCCACAGTTGTTCCCACAGCCACCGTATCGCCTTCACTAAATAATATTTTAAGTACTTTGCCGGCAACGGGAGATGGGATCTCCGCACTTACTTTTGCCGTACTTACTTCAAAAAGCACATCATCTTCGTTTACCTGATCACCGTTTTTTACAGACCAGGAGATAATGGTACCTTCCGTAACGCTTTCGCCCAACTTGGGCATTTTTATTTCAAATGTAGCCATAGTTTATTAATCTTTTTGCTTTGTTCTTTCGCCGGATAAGTCCAGTTGACCTATACGTTTTAATATTCTCTATCGTTAAAATAGAACAACGGTTAGATGTGGAAAGTTCTATGTTACAAGGGTTAAGTGTTGTAAATCCAGTTTTTGTCAGCATATTTGTTATTCCTTAACAACCGGATCTCTTCCAGGTCACCTGCATTGAACTCGTAATAACGGTTATTATCTGTATGAGTGAAAAAATAGTCCATCAGCGAACGTTTCAGTTCATCGATGGAGGTGGATTTTGGAAACATACCGGATAGGTTTGTGACCGGGCTTTTTACCGATTTGACAAAATAAGGATGGGGGATGGTTCCGTGAGAGGATAAGATACCCGATGGTTGAAGAACCTGGTTAAGCATATCCAGATCTGTGGAAAACAACAAGGTCGCATGATGCATCATCCTGTGTTTATGGATAGCCTGTGCACTTCCGGATATTTTCAGCCCGTCGACGGTTAATCCCTGCCGTTCGTCGGCTTTTGCATGAATTCCGAGACTCTCAAGGAAGCGGATTATACTTTCTGTAAACCGGATGGAGTCGATCTGGCTGCTGTTTTCAATAAAGGTGAGGTTCAGGTTTCCCATGTCGTGATACACTGCACCACCTCCGGAGAAACGGCGGGCTATCCGGATTTGCTTTTCCTCTATAAACTCCATATCGGCTTCTGCCCATATATTCTGATGTTTCCCGATAACGACAGCCGATTCATTCTGCCACAACATAAAGATATCTTCCGAAAAGTTCTTTAGAAGATATTCTTCTGCTGCTAGATTGAACCAGGCGTCTGTATGGGTGTTGTAAATGCAAAGCATTACATGTATAAACTTTCATGTATGACTTCTCCAACCGTAGGATGGGGAAAGACATTCTTTTTGAACTGCTCTGTCGTGTAACCGTTTTCTACGGCAATGCCGGCTGCAATAATGATTTCCGACGCTGGGTTTCCCAGTAGATGGCAACCGATAATGCGGTCGTCTGTGTCGGTGATAAGCTTGCATAGTCCGGTTCCCGTCTCATTCTCTGCCATAAAACGACCGGAGTAAGTCATAGGGATCTTTACCACATTATAGGGCGTACCTTCAGCTTTCAACTCTTCTTCTGTTTTTCCTACGCCTGCAACTTCCGGATTAGTGTAAACAACGGCTGGAATAGCTTTGTAACTCATCCTGTCTTCGCGTCCCAACAGATGATTGATGGCAACTTCCGCTTCCCGGTAGGCCGTATGAGCCAACATGGAGAAACCGGTTACGTCACCACAGGCATACACATGAGGATGGGAGGTTTGCATATATTCGTTCACTTTCACACCATTGCGGAGAAGTTCCACAGAGAGTGTTTCAAGACCCAGATTACTAACATTCGCTCTACGGCCGACACTGACCAATATTTTGTCTGCTTCGATCTTCTCTGTTTTCCCGTCTTTTTCCACAATGACACTGTCGGGTGTTACCTCGATAACTTTTGTCTCAAGGAAAAACTCGACGCCCTTCTTTGCATACTCTGTACGGAGCATAGCCGACGCTTCTTTATCCATAGCTCCAAGTATTTCAGGCATCATTTCGATAACCTTCACTTTGACGCCCATACTGTTAAAGAATGAAGCAAATTCGATACCGATCACTCCACCTCCGATAATAGCAATCGACTGGGGAAGCTCTTTCATGTCCAGTGCTTCTTTTGAAGTCCAGTACGCTACGTCCGACAACCCTTTGATAGGGGGGATGACAGTTTCAGAGCCAGTACAAAGCAGGATGTTTTTTACAGCGAATACCTCCTCACCGCATTGGATCAGGATATATCCGTCTTCTTCTCCCCGGATAACTGCTTCTCCCTGCACGATTGTCACACCATTGCCATTGAGTTTGGCCTTGACTCCGAGCGTCAGCTTTTTTACAGTTTTGTTCTTTCGGGCAATAATTTTACCCAAATCGAAGCCCGGAGAAGCATCTGCCTGTATTCCATATTTGGAGGCACTCTTTATACTATCCAGTATTTTGGCTGAATATAATAATGTCTTGGTAGGAATACATCCTTCGTTCAGGCAAACTCCACCGATGGCATTCTTTTCAAAGAGAATAGTTTTTAATCCATTTTCGGCGGCCCGTTCACCGGCAGTGTAACCCGCCGGCCCTCCACCGATAATGGCTATATCGTATTTCATAAATGGATGAATTTTAATTGTTTGAAAATCTTAGATAACAATCTCTGTATAGTATATAAACAGCCGGAATTTCTGTTTTGTTGTGGAAATAAATTCGCTTTTCTTAAACATTAAATCGCATAGACAGTTGTTAAACAGAAAATCATTACATTTGTACAGTAATAAAAATGACAGGTATGACAGGTATGACAGGTAAAATCATAAAGAACATAGTGATTCATAATTTATGGGATCAATATAGTTTATCATGGAATTCGCTTAATCCGGATGTTAATATTCTGGTCGGAATTAATGGTAGTGGAAAGTCTACTGTGTTACGTATAATATCGGCTGTATTACAGTTAGATCTAAAGGAGTTGGCAAGATATGGAGATACTTTTGAGGTTAAGATAGAATTATCTGACAATTCTGTTTATGAATATAGTACCTTAGAAGGAGTGTATGGAACTCGAATAGATCCGGTAGCACCATTAATGACAGCCCTTCTCAGCACATTTGATACACCGATAAAAGATAAAGAACGTCTTGGCAAAAATGAAAGTTCCCTTGATCAGGAACTGGACTTTCTTATTTATCAACGGGAAAAGGAGAATCCTGTAAATTTTACCAATTATCGTCTGAAAGCAACGATGCCCAGATATAAATCAGAGGATATCTTTGGAAATATTGATACGTTTTTCTCAAAAATAATCAATCCGTTATTTGAAAGGACGGGAAAGAAGATTGAGATAGAAGAAGCTTCCAATGAACTTATTTTTAGGCAGGAAAGTAAAATTATCCACCTTTCGGAACTGTCTTCCGGTGAAAAGCAAATGTTGATTATTCTGTTTCGTCTTTTTTTGATGGAAAAAGAACCTTATGTAATTTTGATGGATGAACCGGAAATATCGCTTCATATCGAGTGGCAACAAAAGCTTATCGATGTCATGCGTCAGGTGAATCCCAATTGCCAACTCATTATTTCGACTCATTCACCCAGTATCTTTGGAAAAGGATGGATGGATAAATTACAACGGATAGAGGAACTAAAAAAATAAAACTGACATGTTTGAAGGTACGGATACCTTTTATGAGGGTCTGGCAATAGATTTTATTAATAGTGCACCAATGGAAGGATTTTCATTTTGTGCAATATTGGAAGCTGAACCCGACATTGATTTTTGGCGTAAGATGTTTTCATCTCAGGGTAAGGCTCCAAGGTTTATCTATGTCTCGAAAAGTAAGAAAGGTAATAATACGACAGGGGTAAAGCAGTGTCTTAAATTTCGGAATTATGCCTGTAAAGAATTTATTATATGTTTGGATAGTGATTATCGTTATCTTTTGAGAGATACGAGTATTTGTACTGATAATTTTATACTTCAGACTTATACCTATGCCATGGATAATCATTATTGTCATCATGATAGACTAAATGCTGTTATCAAAGCCTCTTGCAGCTTTGATAATAAAATATTTGATTTTAAAGTCTTTTGGGAAAAGTATTCAGAAAAGCTATATCCTCTGTTTATCTGGAATGTATATCTGAGGAAGAATAATCTTCAGGGTTTATCGAATGCTGAATTTTGGGATTGCATTAATAAAAGTTATGAAGGTGTTCCGTTTTATGACATAGGTAATAATTCTCAGAGAGTGATAGATAAGTTGGAAAATCTCTGTCACTCTAAGATTCAAGACTTGTCGGCCCGTTTTGCCAATGCCGATTTGGCGGCAATAGAGAACGATTTGCAAGTATTGGGTATAACGAAGCAAAATGTATTTCTTTTTGTTCGAGGGCATAATATACAATGGCTTTTGCAAAGAGTGGGAGGGACTGTTGTTAATGAAATATTCAAGGTAGAGAAGATAAAATGTAATGGTGATAGAGATAAGATCGCTGAGCTTTGCAAGAAAAGACTCTCTTTTTCAGAAAAACTAATAGAACAGCCATTAAGCTTTTCGTATCCTGAAATTATAAGATTATCTGCTGATATTCAAAAGGTAACTACTTAAATCCTTGTATATGAAAGTCATTCATTGACTGAAATTTGAAGAATAACGAACGGAAAAGTTTTGGAACTCCTTTTGGGTTTCAAAACTTTTCCGTTTATGACATCTTATTTAAACATCAGAACCCTTTCACTCAGCGGTTTGAAATCTTTTTCACCCGGTTCTTTGGTCGGTGTACCGAACGGCATTTGGGCGATCAGTTTCCAGTTTGGATTGATGTTCCATTCTTCCTGTGCCATTTCATCGATCAATGGATTATAATGTTGCAGGGAAGCACCCAGGCCGGCATCCTCTAGCATTGTCCATATAGCGAACTGATGCATTGCAGATGTCTGTTGCGACCAAATAGGGAAGTTATCTTTGTAGCTTGGAAATGCTTTCTGTAAATTCTCCACCACTTCCATATCTTCATAAAACAGAATGGTGCCATATCCGCAATCGAAACTGGTATTAATCTTGGCAAGTGTTTTTTCAAACGCTTCTGCCGGTACGATAACACGCAGGGCTTCTTTTGTTATATCCCAGAACTTCTTATGATTTTCACCTAAAAGAAGAACAATCCTTGTCGATTGTGAATTGAATGCTGAAGGTACGTTTGTTACTGCAAAATCGATAATCTCTTTAATTTCATTGTCTGATATAGGAGAGCTGTTAGTGATATTGTAATAGGATCTCCTGTGTTTTACTGCTTCTTTAAAATTTTTAGCCATATTCATTGTAAGTTTTTTATGTATCTATTTTGATAATATAACCATTTAGGCTACTGTTTTGTTGCTGAATGTTTATTAGAAGCATAAAGTTACGTATTTGTCTATTGTGTGATTAAAAAGAAAAGAAAAGTGAATTAACATTAGCACTAAGAGTCTATAATAGATGAAATATATGCTTTGTGTAAAATAATAGTGTGACTAAAAAAAACGATCGTTTTTTTTAGTCGTGCAAACTTAGACATAATTTTTTTAATACACAAAATAAATATTCATATAATGCATTGTAAATCATGCTTTCAAGATCTATTTAATTGATTGTCAGATATATTTAAATAATTAAAAAAGAATGACTAAAAAAAACGATCGTTTTTTTTAGTCATTTCGTCATAACAGCTTCTGTGACTGACGAACATTTGTGTGTCCTTTATAACTAGTATTATATGCTCTACTTTTTGATAATCATTGGTTTTGTTCTATCCTTCTTGCTTTCTGTTATCATTATTCCACGGATATTGGTTGTTGCTTACCGCAAGCGATTATTCGATATTCCGAACGAAAGAAAGGTCCATCATGGAATAATTCCCCGCTTAGGCGGTATTTCGTTTGTACCGGCTATCCTTTTCAGCATATCATTCACGACAGGTTTACGCTACCTGATCGGTTATGAAATTTCCGGAGATATGCTGTGTATCATTATCCCAGAATTTTATTTCTTTATATGTGGTCTGACATTGTTATACCTGGCAGGTATAAAAGATGATTTGGTCGGATTACGCTATCGCTCGAAATTCGTTGTACAGATTATCGCTGCATCGCTGATACCTTTATCAGGTTTGTGGATAAATAATCTGTATGGTATCCTGGGAATTCATGAACTGGCTCCCTGGTTAGGTATACCATTGACAATTCTGGTGGTTGTCTTTATATGTAATGCTATTAATATGATTGACGGGATTGATGGGTTAGCTTCAGGATTGAGCATTATCTCTCTAGGGCTTTTGGGTAGTTTGTACCTGTCCGATTGTCAATGGATATATGCTTCATTAGCCTTTTCCGTGTTAGGAACATTACTTCCATTTTTCTATTATAATGTTTTTGGGAAAGCAAACCATTGTACAAAGATTTTTATGGGGGATACCGGGAGCCTTACGTTGGGATATATACTGGCTTTTCTTGCAATCTGTTATACTAGAGTCAATCCTGAGATACATCCTCCTTATTCGAGTGGTGT
>ERZ812616.1739-NODE-1739-length-21753-cov-2.876118_pt1 | contig 21753 bp, 15 predicted proteins | sample MGYA00376249_ERZ812616 | MGnify/ENA primary metagenome ERZ812616 (study PRJEB26924, sample SAMEA4378265) | human gut metagenome | biome: human gut; feature: human-associated habitat; material: faeces | place: China | collected 2013 ...
AAAAAGGTTCCTGCTATTATGGCTGTTATGGATCAGGCACAGTACGGAAAGCTCCAAAGAGTTGGAAATTCTTACTGGGATACTGCGACGGAGTTTGGCGAAAAAATGGCGGCCGGTAATCCTGATAATACAGCTCTTCAGGAGATAATGGATAATCTTGTTGCGGGGATAACACAATCTGTAGCTGAGTAGAGGGGTATATAACATGAAATTAGATTCAAAAAAAAGTAAAGCCGCTGTTAAAAATAGCGCAGTAAAACAAAAAAAGGTGAAAGCAAAAGCAGCAAATCCTGAAAAAGCACCAAAAGTTAAAAAAACTCTCAACACAAAAAAAGCTCAAAAGGTTATTAACAAACCAAAGGTCAAGGGAAAGAAAAAGTTAAGTACAAAATTGATACTTATTCCTGTTTTTATTGTAGGCTTTGTAAGTGTTATTTCAAGTGGTTTATCTCTTAAAAATTTATCAAAGGTAAATGATGCTGCTTCTCAGATTGTGGACACCTCAATGGTTGGCACGGAGATGCTTAATGATATTGAGATGGAGACCGTGAATATTCATACACTGGCACTGTCTCATATTATATCGACAGATCTATCATCAATGATTGATATTGTAAGTGAAGTGAGAAATCACGAGGAAAAGCTAAAGCAGCTCCTTGATGATTATAATCCTTATGTAACCTTGGAGACCAAGAGAAACTATAGAATTATCTGTGAAAACTATACAAGCCTGGTCAAGGAGTGTGGCAATGTAATGGCCTATTCTGCCGCCGGTAAAAACGAGGAAGCGTATAAAACGGCAAATGGCTCTATTGCAAAATATACTAAAAACATTGAAAAAGCTATTTCGTCAATGCGTGAGCATGTCAATTCTGTTACACAGGGGGAGAGAAAGAGCCTCGAAAGTACTTATCGCGCATCTGTTGTCACATGTACATTTACTATTGTAGTAAGTATAATTGCATTACTGTTTGTTGTTTTTGCTGTTGTCACCATGGTTATCAAGCCTCTGCTCCGTACACAGAAGGAAATCAACGGCATCATAGTCAATATTGATAACAAGAAGGGCGATTTGACACAGAGGGTTACTCCTATCAACAATGCTGAGGTTGACGCAGTAGGCAAGGGCATCAATGTCTTTATGACAAAGCTGCAGGCTATATTCAAGGCTGTTGTCACAAACTCGGCCAGGATGGAGAGGGTTGTCGATGATGTGCGTCAGAGTGTTCAGACAAGCAACAGCAGTGTGTCCGATCTTTCGGCTTTAACAGAGGAGCTGTCTGCTACCATGCAGGATATCTCTGAAAACGCATCTGTTATCAATACCAACACAGATAATGTGGCAAAAGAGGTTGAGCTTATTGCTGAAAAGACAGATGAACTGACCGGATACACCAAGGATATGAAGGCTCATGCACAGTCAATGGAGTCTGTTGCACGTACAAACATGGAGTCAACAGACAGGAAGGTTTCGGAGATTCTCGAGGTATTGCAGAAGGCTATTGAGGATAGCAACAGCGTAAAGCAGGTCAATTCACTTACCAATGATATTTTAAACATTGCAAGTCAGACCAATCTGCTGGCATTAAATGCTTCTATTGAGGCAGCAAGGGCAGGAGAGGCAGGCCGAGGTTTTGCGGTTGTAGCCAGTGAGATCAGCCAGCTTGCTGCAGCCAGTCAGGAGGCAGCCAACAATATCCAGCGTATCAATGCGGTTGTTACCAATTCGGTTAACAATCTTTCTGACAACGCCAATGGTCTTGTCAACTATATTAATGATTCGATTCTTCCGGAGTTTGAGAGATTTGTTGAGTCTGGTGTGGAGTACAACGACAAGGCTTCATTCATTGAGGGTACCATGACTGATTTCAAGGAGAAGACAGATTCACTTAAGCAGTCCATGCTTGAGATTTCTTCTTCAATCAACACCATATCACATGCTATAAATGAGGGTGTGAACGGAGTGGTTTCAGCGGCTGACAGTACACAGCTTATTGTTGAGGATATGGACAATATCTCACACAAGATGGATGAAAACTATGAGATTGCAGATTCACTGAAAAAGGAAACATCAATCTTTATCAAGCTTGATTAGAGTCATTTTGGAGTGATGTTTTACCTGATATAATTAAAATAATAATTTCTTGAAAAAATATCCGGATTTATCTTGACAAATCCGGATATTTTGATAAAATACATGTTAGTGCAATTAAGTATAGATACCTAACAGTTGATGCACAATACACAACTGGAGGGAGGTTAGGTTTTAGGTTATGTCTAGTGTAATAGTTAAAGAAAACGAGACTTTAGATAGCGCATTACGCAGATTCAAGAGAAACTGTGCAAAAGCAGGCATCCAGCAGGAGATCCGTAAGCGTGAGCATTACGAGAAACCAAGCGTAAAGCGTAAGAAGAAATCTGAAGCAGCTAGAAAAAGAAAATACAATTAATGTATTAGAGAGGACTACCGCGTGCGGTAGTTCTTTTGTTATGTGTCAACATAATTTAATAATAAAAATTTAATTTGCATATTTGTATTATTGCTAGTAAAATAGGACTTAGTGAAAAGAAAAGGAGTGAATTACAATGACAAAAATTGACATTATTTCAGGTTTCCTTGGAGCTGGAAAGACTACATTTATCAAGAAAATGATAGATGAGGCTTTTAAGGGTGAGCAGATAGTTCTCATAGAGAATGAGTTCGGTGAGGTTGGTATAGACGGTGGCTTTTTAAAGGATGCCGGCATTCAGATTACTGAGATGAACTCAGGCTGTATCTGCTGTTCACTGGTTGGTGATTTTGGTAAGAATTTAAATGAGGTTATTACAAAGTATCATCCTGACCGTATCTTAATCGAGCCTTCCGGCGTGGGTAAATTATCAGATGTCATGAAATCTGTTATAGATATCGAAAAAGAGCAGCCGGTCAAGCTTAATGCACTTGTTACAGTGGTAAATGCACTTAAGGCAAGCAAGCAGATGAAGGCTTTCGGTGAGTTTTTCAACAACCAGATAGAGTATGCTACAACAGTTATCTTAAGTCGTAGCCAGAATGCTACACCTGAGCAGCTCGAGTTTTGTGTAAAGCAGATTCAGGCTTTAAATCCAAAGGCTTCAGTTATCACTACTGATTGGGATGCTATTAAAGGAGAGCAGATTCTTAAGACTATGGAGGGTCAGGACAATCTCGAGATGAAGGTGCTTGCTGAGGCACGTCATGCACAGGATGAGGCAGAGCATCATCATCACCATGACGAGCATGAGCATCACCACGACCATGATGAGCATGAGCATCACCACGACCATGATGAGCATGAGCATCACCACGACCACGATGATCACGAGCATCACCACGACCATGACGAGCACGAGCATCATCACGACCACGGCGAGGGCTGCACCTGCGGCTGTCATGACCATGATCATGAGCACGGACATCATCATGCTGATGATGTATTTACAAGCTGGGGCAAGGAGACACCTCACAAGTTTGAGCGCGCTAAGCTCGAAGAAATCCTTAAGCAGTTTGTGGAAGATGACAAGATTCTTCGTTCAAAGGGCATGGTAGAGGGCACAGACGGCAAGTGGATTTACTTTGATATGGTTCCGGGCGAGTACGAGATTCGTGATGGCGAGCCTGACTATACAGGACGTATCGTTGTTATCGGAACAGATATCCACGAGCATGAGCTTGAAGAGATCTTCGGACTTGCTTAAATGTATTTAACATAGTTACACAATAATCAGAAAGGAACTAACAAAATGGCTGAAGAGATTCCAGTATATTTATTTACCGGATTCATGGACAGTGGCAAGACTTCACTGATTAAGGATACCATTTTCGAGAATGATTTCGCTAATGGCTCAAAGGGGCTTATCATTATGTGCGAGGATGGTGATGTGGAGTATGATATGGATAAGCTAAAGGCTGCCAATATCCAGGTTGCAGAGATTGACTCGGAGGATGAGTTTACAGCTGCAAAGCTGAATGAGCTCAACATGCAGTATTTGCCTGAACAGGTGTTTATCGAGTACAACGGCACATGGGGCATTGATAAAATAATAGAGGCCGAGCTGCCAAAGGGCTGGGTTATCGTGCAGTCGCTCGCCACAGTTGATTCCACTACATTTGACCTTTATATGAACAATATGCGCGCAATGATGCAGGAACAGGTATTTGCGAGTGATGTTGTCATATTTAACAGGACGGACGATGATACAGACAGAGGACACCTAAGGCGTACCATAAAGAATATCAACCGCAAAGCCCAGATAGTCTACGAACGCAAGGACGGTACTATTGATGAGCGTCCGGAGGAACTGCCGTTTGATATAAATCAGGATGTGATTGAGCTTTCAGATGCAGATTATGCCATCTGGTATATGGATGCCATGGAGAATTACAAGAAGTACGACGGCAAAGTTGTCAAATTTCTTGCCCTTGTATACAATCCTGATAAGCTTAGAAAGGGTGTTATGGTACCGGGCAGGTTTGCGATGACCTGCTGTATAGAGGACGTGACCTTTATAGGCTTTAAGTGCAAGTATGAGGATGAGAGCAGTATTCCTCACAAATCGTGGATTACCATCACCGCAAGGGTGCATGTGGAGTTTGCAAGAGAGTACAAGGGAAAGGGACCGGTGCTTTATCCGGTTTCCATCGAGCCTGCCGAGAAGCCGCAGGATGAGCTTGTATATTTCTCATAAAAGCTGATAAATACAGGAACCGGTTCATTTTTTGCATGAATTGGTTCCTGTTTTTGATATAAAGTACAGGACGAATGTCAGAGGATAACACAATTTCATAAGCATATAACATATTTTTATGGAATATCCAAAGAAACATATTGAAAAATTATATCATTTCATTTAAAATTAAAAAAGTATGAAATAATTGAGTATCAGATTACATATGTAATGGGATAAGATTTAACTAGGAGGAAGACTATGTATCCAATAGTTCGAAAAGAAAAATTGGCTGACAATATTATCCTTATGGATATAAAGGCACCACGAGTTGCAAAAGAGTGTCTGCCTGGTCAGTTTATCATCGCAAAGACAGATGAGGTAGGAGAGAGAATCCCACTTACCATCTGTGATTATGACAGGGAAAAAGAGACTGTTACTATCGTAGTACAGACTATCGGTGCAGGAACAGAGAGAATGATGGCTCTTAATGAGGGAGATTCATTAGAGGATTTCGTCGGACCACTCGGCTGTCCATCAGAGCTTTGTCAGGAGGATAACCTCGAGGAGACAAAGAAAAAGCACATCGTATTTATCGCAGGAGGTCTTGGTACAGCTCCTGTATATCCACAGGTTAAGTGGCTTAAAGAGCATGGTGTGGATGCTGATGTCATCATGGGCTTTAGAAATAAGGATATCCTTTTCTTTGAGGATGAGATGAAAGCTGTTGCAAAGAATCTCTATGTTTGTACAGATGATGGCTCATACGGCTTCCACGGCAACGGCAGCCAGCAGCTTCAGGCACTTGTTGATGCTGGCAATACATATGACTGCTGTGTAGCTATCGGACCTATGATTATGATGAAATTCACATGTCTGCTCACAAAGAAGCTTGATATTCCTACAATTGTTTCAATGAACCCAATCATGGTTGATGGAACAGGTATGTGTGGTGCATGCCGTCTGATCGTGGATGGAAAGGTTAAGTTCGCATGTGTTGACGGACCTGAGTTCGACGGACATCTTGTTGATTTCGATCAGGCTATGAAGAGACAGCAGCAATATAAGACTGAGGAAGGCAGAGCTAAGCTTGCCTATGAAGAGGGCGCAACACATCACGGTGGCTGCGGAAACTGCGGAGGTGACAAATAATGGAAGTCGATGTATTAAAGAGAGTACCTGTCAGAGAGCAGGATCCAAAGGTTCGTGCCACAAACTTTGAAGAGGTTTGCTACGGCTACAATAAAGAAGAGGCAATGGCAGAGGCAAGCAGATGCTTAAACTGTAAAAATGCACAGTGTATGAAGGGCTGCCCTGTTTCTATCAATATTCCTGCATTTGTTGAGCAGGTTAAAAATGGTGATTTCACAAAGGCTTATGAGATTATTTCAGAGTCATCAGCACTTCCTGCTGTATGTGGACGTGTATGCCCACAGGAGAGCCAGTGTGAGGGCAAGTGTATCAGAGGCTTCAAGGGCGATCCTGTCTCAATCGGAAAGCTTGAGAGATTTGTTGCTGATACAGCCAGAGAGAATGGCATCAAGCCAAAGACAGCAGCAGAGAAAAACGGCAAAAAGGTTGCTGTTATCGGTTCAGGTCCTGCAGGACTTACATGTGCCGGAGACCTTGCAAAGCTTGGCTATGATGTAACTATTTTTGAGGCACTTCACGCTGCCGGCGGAGTATTAAGCTACGGAATACCGGAGTTTCGTCTTCCAAAGGACAAGGTTGTTGCGGCAGAAGTAGAGAATGTCAAGGCACTTGGTGTTAAAATCGAGACAAATGTAGTTATCGGAAAGTCAGTTAAGATTGATGAACTTATGGAGGAAGAAGGCTTCGAGGCTGTGTTTATTGGTTCTGGAGCTGGACTTCCAAGATTTATGGGAATCCCTGGTGAGCAGGCCAACGGTGTATTCTCAGCTAATGAGTTCCTTACAAGAAATAACCTCATGAAAGCTTTTAAAGAGGGTTATGAGACTCCTATCTCAAAAGGTAAAAAGGTTGTAGTTGTCGGTGGTGGAAACGTAGCCATGGACGCAGCCAGAACAGCTCTTCGTCTCGGTGCTGAGACACACATTGTATACAGACGTAGTGAGGCAGAGCTTCCTGCACGTAAAGAGGAAGTACATCATGCTAAGGAAGAGGGAGTTATCTTTGATCTCCTTGAGAACCCTACAGAGATTCTTGTTGATGAGAATGGCTGGGTTAAGGGTGTTAAGCTTATCAAGATGGAGCTTGGAGAGCCTGATGCATCAGGACGTAGAAGCCCTGTTGAGATTGTCGGCTCTGAGTATGAGATGGAGTGTGATACAGTGATCATGTCACTTGGTACATCGCCAAATCCACTTATTTCCTCTACAACAATAGGTCTCGATACAAACAAGAGAAAGTGTATTGTAGCAACTGAGGATACAGGTGCAACCTCAAAAGAGGGTGTATTTGCAGGCGGAGATGCCGTAACAGGTGCTGCAACGGTTATTCTTGCCATGGGTGCAGGAAAAGCAGCAGCAAAGGGTATTGACGAGTTCTTATCTGCAAAATAATATAGACCTTAAAGCTATTCTATGTTTTACTTTATAAAAAAAGCCTCCGGCTGGATTAAATCCTTCCGGAGGCTTTTTGGTTATATGTTATGTTTATATAAAGGCATTTAGCATCATTGTGTAAGGCAATTAATAAGCCTTGTGTTGTCCTCTGGCTTCATTATACAAAATCGTATGAAGCGCTCCTCAAGCCTGGGAAAGGTAGAGCAGTCCCTTATCATCATGCCCTGCCTTATGGCGCGCTCAAATAGCATATGTGCATCCACGCCTTCATCAAGTATCTTAAGCAGATAGAAGTTGCTGTAGGATGGATAAAGCTTGAATTTGTGTGATTCTTCAATCAATTGCCTGCATCTGTTTTTCTCCGAAAGTATCAAGCTTCTTGTTTTATCTATATATTCTTCATCCAAAAACATGGTTTCGCCTGCAACAACGGCGAGAGAGTTAATCATCCACGGATTTTTGTTTGTGTTTATGTCTGTAAGAATTTGTGAATTTGATGTAATGGCATAGCCCAGACGAAGTCCCGGAGTGGCAAAAAACTTGGATGTGCCGCGCAGTATAATCACATTGTCAAACAATTCAGTCAGAGGTATTGCTGAAAGCTCATTAACATCCGGCACAAACTCTATATATGTCTCGTCTATCATCACATAAGTATTTGTCTCTTTACAGTGGGTTAAAATTGTTTTGAGCTTATCCGGTGTGATAAGACTGCCGGTCGGATTGTTGGGATTACAGATGATGACAAGGTCGGTATCAGCTGTGATTGCAGAGATGAATTCATCCGGATTAATCTTAAAATCATCCTTTTCCTTAAGAAAATGGTATGAGATATCACTGCCGTTTATCCTTAAATCACGCTCGTACTCAGAGTAAGTCGGACCAAGCAGAAGTGTCTTTTTAGGAGCTGTAATCTGAATGAAAAGCGAGATGAGCTCCGTGCATCCGTTTCCGACTGTTATGTGATTGTAATCGCACTTGCAGTAGCTGCCGATAGTCTTTCTGAGAGAAGTATACTCCCTGTCAGGGTATTTTGTGATTGCATCAATGCGCTCAGACAGTGCAGTCTTTAGTTTACCGGATTCACCGAGTGGGTTGACATTTGCCGCAAAGCTCACAATATTTTCTTTCTTTATACCGTATATTTTTTCTATTTTTTCAAGGTCACTGCCGTGAAAATGCTCCTTTTGTTCTATCATTAGCTGTAATTTCCTTTCTATTTGCATTGCAACAGCATTGCAAATCGTATATAATTTACATTATATAATAAGTGTATAAAAAATCAACATTTAACGTAAACGGGGTAACAATTGTGCGAGCACGTATAGGGCAGATAGCTGCCGGCAGATTTAATGGCACGAAACCGATTTTGGCGTTTTCAGAGGAGACAATAGACCTTTCGGTCATTGAAGGAAGAAGCGAAGCGGGAAGCTTTGTAATAGAAAGTACGAATCAGATAAAAATCTGTGGCATAGTTTATTCGACTAATCCAAGGATGGAGTGTCTGAATCCGCACTTCGAGGGCGAGAAAGTCAGGATTCGTTATCAATTTAACAGTAAGGGTCTCACGGAGGGCGATGCCTGCGAGGGCAAATTTGTGATTGTATGCAATCAGATAGAGTACAGTCTTTCTTTTTGTGCAAGAATCACAAGGCTCTATGCGGAAGCATCCACCGGAGCTGTAAAGAGCCTTGATGATTTTACAAGGCTTGCGGCATCTAATTGGGATGAGGCTTATCATCTGTTTTATAATCGCAATTTTTTAAACACAATTCCTTATGACAATGTATATGAGAGACTGACCTATGAGGGCTTTGCCTGCGCCAGACCATCCGGTCAGAATATGGAGGAGTTTCTGATTGGCGTAAACAAAAAACAGCCTGTTTCCATTAGTGTAGACAAGTCAGAGGATATTTTTATGGCTTCTAAAGAGCCACAGAGTGGATGCTTTACCATAACAAAGGATAACTGGGGATATACCGAGATACGCCTGCGCACGGATTGTGAATTCATAAAGCTGTCTAAGCCTGTTTTAACGCTTGATGATTTTATAGGTAAAACCTATCTGTATGAGTATATCATCGATGCATCTGCAATGCATGCCGGACGTAATTTTGGCCGTATATATATTGATGGTGTATATCAGAGCTTTACAATAGATATCACGGCCGGTGTAAGAGATGATGATGGCAGCATAAGTGATATAGCTGTGACAAAGGACATAAAGGAATGCATGGTCGGAATCATGGAGCTTTATACCAGTTTCAGGCTGAAGCGGATAGTGACCGGAGTATGGGCAAACGAGACTATAAGCATATTAAACCACCTGCATGCACTCATGCCGGATGAGCATATGTATGAGCTGATGAAGGCTCAGGCATTTATTATCAACAGGCAAAGGCAGGAGGCTAAGTGGATTCTTGATGATTTCAAGCACAGTAATCCTGATAAGAAATCTCCAATCTGGGGCTATTATCTGTATCTGATGACGCTGTTAGAGAGAGAGCCTTCATACATTGACAATATGACACACGAAGTGGAGCTGATTTTTTATGAAAATCCTGACTCTGTGCTTTTGTTCTGGGTACTTTTATTTTTGAGGGATCAGTATTTTGATGACACTGCCGGTAAGCTTAAGGATATAAAATACTGGATACTGCGAGGCTGTTCATCTCCGTATTTATACATTGAAGCCTATTATCTCATATCACAGGAGCCTTATCTGATTAAGGAGTTGTCGGTATTTGAGCTTCGCATCCTAAGCTGGGCCGTAAAGAAAAAGGCTTTGACAAAGGATCTTGCCGGAGCAATTTTTGAGGCGGTTGATCTGGCAGGCGGGTTCGATAACAGAGTATATGAGCTTCTTACAGCAGCCTATGAGATATGTCCGGAGGCAGAGTATGTCGGCATCATATGCAGCTACCTGATTAAGGGACACAAAAATGATACCTGTTTTCATAAATGGTATGAGCTGGGTATCGAGAATAAGCTGCGTCTGACAGGCTTGTATGAGTCGTATCTCATTACGATGGATGACAGGCAGATTTCCCCTGTGCCAAAGATTATCCAGATGTATTTCAGCTTTGATAATAAGCTGCCATACCGAAAGCTTGCAGTGCTTTACAATAATATAATTGCTGCCAAGGAAACAGAGCCTGAGGTCTACCACAAGTATAGGAAAGCTATGGGAAGGTTTGCCATGGACCAGGCACAGCTTAGGCATATTGATGACAATCTGGCTGTTTTATACGAGGATATGCTTGAGTTAGGATTTATCAATGAAGAGCTGTCGGCTGCTTTTTCAGATATTATATATACTTACAAGCTTATTGTATTTGATAAGCGCATAGTGAGAGCTATCATATATCAGAATGAAATGAAGGAGCCTCAGATAGTTCCGGTTACAGACCAGTGTGCTTATTTTGAACTGTTTTCAAACGACTATGCTATACTTTTTGAGGACTCAAGAGGCTATAGATATGTTAAAAGCATCTCATACAGACTGCAGAGGCTGATGGATGCCGAGAAATACCTTGACAGGTGTATAAGCCTCTCGCCTGACAGACCACAGTATATAGTGTCACATTTTAAGCATGTAAGGGATTATTCTGATTTTACAAAGGATGATTTGAAGCTGTTTAAACCTGTATTTTATAGTGAATCCTTTTCTGATTCCTACAAAGCTGTTATGGGATACAGAATTTTAAAATATTGTCAGCTTCACGATTATGAGGATTACGTCAGGCCGTTTTTGCAAAGTATTAATTTTGATACCCTGCAAAAGGATGCAAGAAAATATCTTATTGACATGCTTGTATCAAACCGCCTCTATGAAAAGGCATATGATATGGCCATGGAGTATGGAATAGACATGCTTGCTGCCGCATCGCAGGTGGTTTTGTGTGAGAATGCGCTTAAGGTGCAGCATGTAGATGATGATTTTATGGTGCAGCTTGCCATATCTGCCTTTAAAACAGGCAAATACAGTGACCTGGTGCTTAAATACCTGTGTGAAAATTATACCGGGCCTACAGACGAGCTGATTAATCTGTGGCATGCCGCTGATAAGTTTTCAATATCTTCCATGAAGCTTGATGAGCGTATTCTCGAACAGGGTATTTATACGCAGATTGAGCCTGAAAAGATATCGGATATCTTTATGGAATACTATAAAAGAGCCGGAAATGAAAAGCTGATTTTAGCTTATATATCTCTTGTGGCACATGGATATCTGCATAGTGGCGGGTGCAAGGCTGATTTTATTTTTGATATTATCGAAAAGCGATTTATTGGAAACAGAACATTAAATGATGCCTGCCAGTTAGCCCTATTGAAGCATTTTGCTGAAAAAACGGATATCACTCAGGCTGAGCTTGAGATTGAAGATACATTGCTTAAATATTATATATATAACAATATGTATTTTGATTTTTTTGCGAGGCTTGATTACAGACTGCTGGAGAAATATTTCCTCTATGACAAGGCATTTTTACAGTATGAGAGTACTCCGGGGACTCATGTTGTGCTGCATTACAGCCGAGACGAGGATGGCGAAGAGTTTAATTCAGAGGATATGGTTGAGATGTACGACGGCATATACGTAAAGACATTTGTCATATTTTTCGGTGAGCTGATCAGGTATTATATTACTGAGGAGCATGACAACAGCATAGAGGTAAAGGAGAGCAATCGTCTTACATGCAACAATATACCGGGTGATAATGATCACAGCCGCTATAATCTGATTAATGAGATGATAATTTCAGATACACTGTCTGATGAGACAACCTTAAAGAGCAATATAGACGAATATAAAAGGCTGGACGCTGCGACTAAGCAGCTGTTTAAGCTGATTTAAGAGGATTTATAATGGGACATAATGGCAATTCATACTATATAGGCATAGACTTAAATGACAGCTATGCTATGGTTAGTTTTTTTCAACAGAATATGAAAGAGCCGGAGACTGTCAGCACTGTTGCGGGCAGTGAGGAGTTTCAGATTCCTCTTGTACTTGCACGCCGTAAAAGCATTGGCAAATGGTATTATGGAGATGAGGCAAGAAGACTCTCTAAAAGCGGTGAGATGGTGTGTATTGACCAGCTGCTTAAGAGAGCACTGAATAGTGAAAAAATAGTCATTGATGATGATTCATTTATGGCAGAGGAGCTTTTGGCCTTGTTTCTTAAAAAGGTTATGGAACTGCCATCCAAGCTTGGTAATCCTTCATCCTTTGACAGGCTTGTTATATGTGTTGACAGGCTGACAAAGGAGAACGTGAGCATGTTTTATGGCATGGCGGTCAGGCTTGGCATAAATTCCAGACAGCTTACGGTCATAGACCGAAAGGAGAGCTTTTATTATTTTGCACTGAATCAGGACAAGTCACTGTGGCTTCATGATGTGGTGATGTTTATGCAGGAAAAGGAGAGTATATTTTTTTATTCCCTAAAGAGGGATCTTCGCACAACGCCACAGGTAGTATCTATAGATGAAAGCATAAGCTATACTCTGGATAAAAATGATAAGGACAAAAGCTTTTTGGATATAATAAATGAGAGCTTTAAGAATCAGATTATCTCAACGGTTTTTCTCGTGGGAGATACGTTTGCTGAGGGCTGGATGAAGCAGTCTGTTGCACTTTTGTGCAAGGGCAGACGAGTGTTCATGGGCAATAACCTCTTTACTAAGGGAGCATGTTATGCGGCAGCCACGAGGGATAAGGAAGCAGAATGGCCTTTTGTATATATGGGCGAGAATGAGATGAAGTTCAATCTGAGTCTTAAGGTACATGATAAGGGAGAATTGTCGTTTTATAATCTTATCAGTGCCGGAAGCAACTGGTTTGAATCCAAGGGGCAGTGTGAGGTTATAATTTCAGGCTCTTATGAGGTGGATTTCTGGAAGCAGCTTCCTAAAAGCAGGGAGGCAAAGATTGAGACACTAAGACTTACGGATATGCCGCCCAGGCCGGATAGGGCTACACGCATCAGAATCACGGCGACACCTGTATCTGATGACAGGATTGATATAGAGATTAAGGATTTAGGCTTTGGCGAAATATTTATGAGCTCGGGCAAAGTCTGGCACTATGAGATGACTATGTAGGAGGGCATATGGGAGAATTATTACTGTGTAATGAAGCTATAGCAGCCATGCCCTATTACATAGAGGGTGTGTCTATAAATGTTTACTCGATAGAGGAGCTTAATTATTATATAATCAACAATACATATCTTTTGGATGATGACTTCATGAGTCTTGAGCTGTGCACCTGGATTGAAAACCATGCACATCTGCCAAAGCTTGCCATGCATCTTAGAACCATTATATCCACAAACGGCAGACTGTCTGCTTTTGTGACTGAGCTGCTTGAGTACAGCGGCTACTGCACTAAGGAGGAGCTTAAGAACACACATGATGCACTTAAGGAGCTCGAGGAAAAGAGCGAGTTTGAGTGCTTGAAAATCAGGGCAGACAGATTGATGGAGAAGAAAAAGTACACTGCAGCAATTTTTGAATACAAAAAGCTGCTGTCATGTGAGGATGCAAAGCATACTGAGCGTGTATTGTACGGAAACATATATCACAATCTGGCTACAGCCTATGTGCAGCTGTTTTTATTTGATATAGCAGCGGATTTATATCTTGAGGCTTTCAGGCAAAATGGGGACAGAAAATCACTGTGGTCTTGTCTATATGCCTATAAGCTTGATAATAACGACATAGGATATGCCCGTATTGTCAGGGAATATAGTGTTACAGAGCAGGAAATAAATAATCTGGACAGCGTATTAAAGGGCGTATATGCAGAAGCTTCAGATGGTTGCGATGAGGGCAGATCAAAAGAAATAATTTTGAAATACAAAGAGGATTACAGGGCGCATGTTATTTAAACGCAAAAAAAAGACCGATGATACACAATTACATATTGAGAGTATACCGGATGAGAGCACTAAAGGGTTCAATGTAGTTGAAATATGTGAACAGATGGTTGATGCCGCCAGAGAGCTCGAGGATAACAGAACAGAGTATGCGCTTGTCACAAATTATCTGACTGACATAGAAAGGATGGAAAATATGTCAGAAACAGATAAAAAGACCATGAATGATGCGGCTGCAAACATATTGACACTTGAAAAGACCAGAAGTGATTTTTTAAAGACCAAAAACCGCATATCAGACAGCCAGTATGCGCAGATGCAGCAGCTGGAGGATGAGATTCCGCGGGCAATAAAGCGTCTTGAAAAAAACGAAAGCAGTCTGGATGTAATAAATAAAGACTTAAGGTATCTCGAGGGAGAAAAAGTGCAGTTCGATATAGATGGTGAATATGCCAAAAGCAGACAGCGGGCATTTAGGGTGTACGCAGTGCTTTTAGTTGTATTTTTTGCTGTAGTGGTAGCTGTATGCACGCTGATGCAGATTGTATATGGAGCCGATACCACTATCTTTATGCTTATCGGGGCACTTCTTTCAGCAGTTGCAGGCTCATTTGTTCTTTTGACATATCAAAGCTATTCAGATGAAGTAAAAAGCGCTGCAGCATCCAAAAATAAAGCAGTAGCTCTTGAAAACAGAGTAAAGATCAAGTATGTAAGTATAAAAAATGCTGTTGACTACACATACGAGAAGTATCATGTGAAGAATTCAAAGGAATTTGTATACAACTATGAGCAGTATCTTCTCGCTGTAAAAGACAAGGAGCGCTTCAGAAGGACAAACGAGGATCTGGAATACAACAGCAAAAAGCTTGTTTCGGTGCTTAGTAAAAATGACTTCTACGATGCCAGAGTATGGCTCAACTACACAAACGCTATTGTGGATCATAAGGAGATGGTTGAGCAGAAGCATGAACTTATAGTCAGAAGACAAAAATTAAGGGGCAGGATGTCCTGCAATGTGGAGACTATAACCAGGCTAAGGCGCGAGATTTTATCACACAGGAGCGAGCTTGGTGACAGAATCCACGAGGTAAACAGAATTTTAAATAAAATCGCAGAGCTTGATATGGAAGTTCAATCTGAGGATTGATAAAATTTCCATATTGTTATATAATTTCAAATTGAAAAATGACTAAAAAATATTAATATAGAGGAGCACATTTTAAAATGAGTAAGATTAGAACAAGATTTGCACCAAGCCCGACAGGAAGAATGCATGTAGGAAATTTAAGAACAGCACTGTATGCTTACCTGATTGCAAAGCATGAGGGTGGTGATTTCATTCTCCGTATAGAGGATACAGATCAGGTACGCCAGGTGGAGGGTGCTGTTGATATTATAAACAGGACACTCGAAGAGACAGGACTTGTCCATGATGAGGGACCTGACAAGGATGGCGGATGCGGTCCATACGTGCAGAGTGAGCGTGTGGCACAGGGTATCTACATGAAGTATGCAAAGGAACTTATTGACAAGGGAGAGGCATATTACTGCTTCTGTGACAAGGAGCGTCTTGACAGTCTTAAAACAACTGTTGCAGGAAAGGAAATCTCTATATATGACAAGCACTGCTTACACCTGTCAAAGGAGGAGATTGAGGCAAATCTCGCGGCCGGCAAGCCATATGTCATCAGACAGAACAACCCTACAGAGGGCACAACCACATTTGAGGATGAGATTTACGGAGATATCACAGTAGATAATGCAGAGCTTGATGATATGATTCTTATCAAATCTGACGGATATCCTACATACAATTTTGCAAACGTAGTAGATGATCACCTGATGGGCATAACACATGTAGTCAGAGGAAACGAGTATCTTTCATCATCCCCTAAGTATAACAGACTTTATGAGGCATTTGGATGGGATGTACCTGTATATGTACACTGTCCGCTTATCACAGATGAGGAGCATCATAAGCTTTCAAAGAGATGCGGTCACTCATCCTTTGAAGATTTACTGGATCAGGGATTCCTTACAGAGGCTATTGTAAACTTTGTAGCGCTTCTTGGCTGGAGTCCTTCAGACAATCAGGAGATTATGTCACTTCCTGAGCTTGTTGAGAAGTTTGATTATCATCATATGAGCAAATCACCTGCTGTATTTGACTTCACAAAGCTTAAATGGATGAACGGAGAGTATATAAAGAAGCTTGATTTTGACAAATTCTATGAGATGGCACTGCCATACATTAAGGAGGTTGTCACAAAGGATTATGACCTTAAGAAGATAGCAAGAATGGTTCAGACACGTATTGAGATATTCCCTGATATCAAGGAACATATTGATTTCTTTGAAGAGCTTCCGGATTATGATATTGCAATGTATACTCACAAGAAGATGAAGACAAACCAGGAGAATTCACTTGAGTTGTTAAACGATGTAGTTCCTATTCTTGAAAGCTGTGATGATTTCTCAAATGATGCACTTTTTGAGACTCTTAAGGCATATGCTACAGAAAAGGGCTATAAGATAGGCTATGTTATGTGGCCGATCCGTACTGCTGTTTCAGGCAAGCAGATGACACCGGGCGGAGCTACAGAGCTTATGGAGGTGTTTGGCAAAGAGGAGTCTATAGCCAGAATTAAGAAAGGCATAGAAAAGCTTTCTAATAACTAATCTATTAACAAAGGGTATTTTATGAATTTTAACAAAGCCCAGCTTGGCGCCATCGAACACAAGGATGGCGCTATGCTTGTTTTAGCAGGACCGGGTTCCGGTAAGACCGCAGTTATCACACACAGGACTAAAAACTTAATAACAAAGCATCATGTGAAGCCTTCTGAAATTTTAGTTATCACCTTTACCAAGGCTGCTGCAAATGAGATGAAGGAGCGTTTTAATTCACTGATGAAAGACGAAAGGGTGAACGTATCTTTTGGTACTTTTCATGCTGTCTTTTTTATGATACTCAAATATGCATATCGCTTTACAAGTGCCAATATTGCTGATGAGTCTGTGAGATACGGCTTTATCAGGGAAATTTTATCCTACTACCGCCTTGAATACAAAGATGAGAATGAGTTTATAGGCAATTTACTTGCTGAAATCAGTCTGATTAAAAACAGCCGCATTGATATAGAAAATTTCTACTCTGGAGTGTGTGGTGAGGAAATATTCAGGGATATATATAAAAAATATGAGACGAGGCTTAAGGAAAACAGGCTTATTGATTTTGATGATATGCTCTCGTATACTTATGAGCTGTTTAAGGAAAGAACTGATATACTGGCATTGTGGCAGAACAAGTATAAATACATACTGATTGATGAGTTTCAGGATATTAACCGTCTGCAGTATGAGATTATAAAAATGCTTGCCGCTCCACAGAATAATCTGTTTATTGTAGGAGATGATGACCAGTCAATATACCGCTTCAGAGGGTCAAAGCCTGAGATAATGCTTGGGTTTGAGAAGGACTATCCGGATGCAAAAAGAATACTTTTAGATACTAATTACAGATGTGGCAGATATATAGTGGAGACCTCGCTGAATCTCATCTCGCACAACAGGGAGAGATTTGATAAGAAAATCATTGCGGCAAGCAAGTCAATGGTGCCTGTTACGTTTGCTGATTTCGAAAACAGAAGAGATGAAAATATTTTTCTTATACGCGATATAGATAAAAAGATAAAGGCAGGAGCTGTTTTCAGCGACTTTGCGGTACTTTTCAGGACAAATACCCAGCCAAGACAGCTCATAGAGCAGCTTATGAGCTACAATATCCCATTCAAAACAAAGGATAATATCCCTAATATATATGAGCACTGGATTGCCAGAGACTTGTTTACATACCAAAGAATAGCAGCCGGCAGCAGGGACAGAGCTGACTTTCTGCAGATTATGAACAGACCAAAGCGGTATCTGTCAAGAGACAGCCTGTGCGATACAACTGTGGCATTTGACGAGTGGATCAAGCTTTTTGATGAGAAGCCATGGATAGCTGAGAGAATAGAAAAGCTTGAGTATGATATGAAGCTTATAAGCCGTATGAATCCGTATGCCAGCATAAACTATATCAGAAGAGGCATAGGTTACGACGACTTTTTGTCCGAATATGCCGAGTATCGGAATATAAATAAAGAGGATTTATTTGATATACTTGATGAAATCCAGTCAGGAGCCAAGGGCTTTGCTACATATGAAGAGTGGTATGAGCATATAAAGGAATACACAAAGCAGATGAAGCTTATGGCTATGTCGAAAGACAGCGACCCTAATGCCGTGACACTAGCAACCCTTCACAGCTCAAAGGGACTTGAATTTGAAAATGTATATATAATTGATGCAAATGAGGGGATAATGCCGTACAAAAAGGCGGTTCTTGAAAAGGACATAGAGGAGGAGCGCAGGCTGTTTTATGTCGGCATGACTCGTGCCAAGACAAACTTGTCTGTTTACTCGGTCAAGTCGGTAAACGATAAATCAGCCCAGACCTCCAGGTTTGTCCGTGAAAGTAAAGAGCCTAGACAAAATAATAGTGGTGATGATTAAATATCATCAAACATTTCATCATCTAAAAGCTCATCGAATCTGTCGGCAGCAGCCTCGTACTCGTCGTCGGATTCGATGTTTTCTATTCTTGGAAGACCTTCCTCGTCCTCGAAATAGCGATACAGATACACTTCGCCGCTCTCATTATCGTTGCCATTTTTGTCTAACGGTAGAAGAGCTATGTAATCCTTATGATCTGCGTCAAAAATAGTGATAATCCTGCATTCGACACTTCCGTTGTCCAGATCAAGTGTTACGCGGATGTCGTCTGCCTCATCGGGTGTAACAGGTGTTGCTTTTTCTGCCATATTGTACCTCTTTCTTTTAGTAATCTAAAGTGAATATTATATTAAACAAATACATTATATCAAATTATTCTATACAAAAAAAGTCAAAACTAGTATAATAAATAAATACTAGAATTATTGATTGGATGGTGTTGCATGAATTTTCGACTAACAAAGGGAAACTTTTTAAAAACAGGTGCTTATATTGAGGGGGATAGTGCGGTATTCACCTTTGCAGCAGAAAAAGAGGATGAATGCAGCATTGTTTTACTTGATAAATCGGGAAATACCGCCTGTGTGATTGATATACCTGCCGAGTATTCGACAGGCTCACTTTACTCTGTGAGACTTCATGGTTTTTGCGGAAATGAGTATGCATATTATTTTAGAATTAATGGAAAAAGGTGCATAGATCCCTATGCCACAAGAATTTTCGGCAGAGAAAAATGGAATGATAAAACAAGAAGTGACAATGACTACGAAATAGCCTGCGGGATAGACAGTAGTGATTTTGACTGGAAATATGACAGCTTTCCTGAGATAACCAGGGACCGGATGAAGCTGTATAAGCTGCATGTTAGAGGTTTTTCCATGGATGTTTCAGGGAACAAAAAGCATAAGGGCACCTTTGAGGCTGTATCTGACAGAATAAATTACATCAAGAAATTAGGCTTTACTTCAATTCTTCTCATGCCTGTATACGAGTTTGAAGAAATGACAATCCCTGTAAAGCACGATATTCCGGAATATGCAAAGCCGAAGTATTCCTTAAAGGATAAGCAAAGTGTGCACACCGACAAGCAAAATGACAAGGTCAATTTCTGGGGCTATACCTCCGGCAATTATTTTGCCGTAAAAGCATCATATGCCAGTGACGCTTCAGATGCCTCCAATGAGCTTAGGCGTCTCGTTGAAAGGCTGCACAAAAATGGCATGGAATGTATTGTAGAGATGTATTTTCCTGATAGAACGGACCACAATCTGATACTCGATGCGCTCAGATACTGGGTCATGAGCTTTCATGTAGATGGTTTTAAGCTTCTTGGAGATAAGCTTCCGGTTACTGCGATAGTACAGGATGCCCTTCTTAGCCGTACAAAGATACTCTATGATGGCTTTGATATGTCGGTCATACCGCAAAACAGGACATATGAAAATCTATACATTGACAAGGAGGAGTACCAGTTTGCGGCGCGTATGATGTTAAACCATATCAACTGCAATATGTATGAGCTTTTAAACCAGCAGAAAAAGCAGGGGGAGAATGTCGGATTTATAAACTATATATCAAGCAATAACGGCTTTACCCTGAGCGATTTATTCATGTACAATGATCGCCACAATGAGGCCAATGGTGAGAAAAATGCTGATGGACCTTCATGGAATTTCAGCAATAATTACGGTTGTGAGGGTCCTTCGCGAAAGAGGTTTATCCGTGAGATAAGAAAACTTAAGTGGAAGGATGCCATGCTTCTTTTGTTTTTGGCACAGGGAGTGCCTATGATTATGGCAGGTGATGAGATCTGTAATTCACAGGATGGCAACAACAATGCTTACTGTCAGGACAACCCTACAGGATGGGTGAACTGGTCAAATGAGCAGAGCAGAAGGGAAAACATCAGGTTCTTAACCAGACTTATCAGATTCAGGGATGAGCATCCTGTTATTTCCAGTCCAAAGCCGTTTAAATTCAGCGATTACAAGGCTGTTGGGTATCCTGATTTGTCCTACCACTGCAAGAATGCCTGGATAGGCGAGTGTGATGCCACAAAGCTATGTGTAGGTGTGATGTACTGTGGGGATTACAATGAAGTGAATAAAGACTATGTATACGTAGCTTACAATTTTTATTCATCCAGGGAGAAGTTAGCTCTTCCTAAGCTAAAGAAAGGAATGAAATGGTATAAAGTCTGCGATTCTACGCTCAAAGAACCGTTTTATGACACTCCAGTGCTGTGTGAAAACCAGCAGTATGCAGATGTCTCACCGCAGTCGGTATACATCCTCATAGGCAGATAGACATATGAAAGCAATAAGACATTTTATAACAATTACACATCACAAGATTTTAGTCATGCAGGGGTGCTTTAGGATAGGGCTTTATAAACAGGGACTTCTTCATGACATGTCAAAATATTCACCGACTGAGTTTCTTGTCGGCTGCAGGTATTACAAGGGGTATATGAGCCCGAATAATGCGGAGAGAGCCGACAGGGGCTATTCATCTGCGTGGCTTCATCACAAGGGGCGCAACAAGCACCACCTGGAATACTGGATTGACTATGCCCCCAACGGCGACCACGCCATGGCCGGGATGCGCATGCCCAACCGCTATGTGGCGGAAATGGTGTGTGACCGCATTGCCGCCAGCAAGAATTACAAGGGTGCCAGCTACACAGACGCCGCCGCGTGGGAGTATTACGAACACAGCCGTGACTACTACATCCTGCACCCCGAAACCCGCAAACAGCTGGAAACCTGCCTGTTGATTTTGCGGGATGAAGGCGAGGACGAATGTTTCCGGTATATCCGCACGCAGTTGCTGGGGAAGAAAAAATAAAAACGGGGTACCGCCACCAACCCCGTAGGGGCGCACATTGTGCGCCCGCTTGCCATTTTTACGAGACGTTCTGCCTGTGGCCCGATGCGAGCATCGGCCCCTGCGCGGGGAGTTATCCTCAGGGGAAGTCAAAATTTCTCATAAATTTGTTACACCATCCACCTCAAGGTTTCGGAACGGTCAAGACCGTTCCCTACAGAGCACTTTATAATTAGGGCAATACCGCATAATTC
>ERZ812616.1742-NODE-1742-length-21718-cov-9.419471_pt1 | contig 21718 bp, 26 predicted proteins | sample MGYA00376249_ERZ812616 | MGnify/ENA primary metagenome ERZ812616 (study PRJEB26924, sample SAMEA4378265) | human gut metagenome | biome: human gut; feature: human-associated habitat; material: faeces | place: China | collected 2013 ...
CTTCTAATCCTTCTTTTTTAATTAAGTTATTTAATCTGACTAATGGTGTTTGACCCACAAGGTCTAAAAAACCGTTTTTAATTTCGCTCATATTTTTATTTCTCCTTATTCCTATAGTTTTACTATGATTTAAGGGTATACCTATTTCTTTTAAGTGTCAACAAATATGATAATAAAAAAAGACCAACCTATGTTGGTCCTGAATTATTAAGCATTTAAAGCTTTTTTAGCTGTTTCAACGATAGCTGTGAAACCTTCTGGATCGCAGATTGCGATTTCAGATAACATTTTTCTGTTGATTTCAACGTTAGCTAATTTTAAACCGTGCATTAATTTAGAATATGAGATATCATTCATTCTAGCTGCAGCGTTAATACGTGCAATCCATAATTTTCTCATATTTCTTTTTAAGTTTCTTCTGTCTCTATAAGCATATGCCATTGAGTGCATTACTTGTTCATGAGCAGTTTTATATAATTTATGTTTAGCTCCAAAATATCCTTTGGCTAATTTAATAACTTTTTTTCTTCTATGTCTAGTTGTATATCCACCTTTAACTCTTGCCATTGTGTATTCCTCCTGTTTTTATTTTTAACTAAAATTATTTAGGTAATCTTGATTTAATTCTCTTGTAATCTGAAGCACTTACTACTGTAGCTTTTGCTAAGTGTTTCTTTTGTTTATGAGTTTTATTGTGTGATAAGTGAGAAACGTAAGCATGGCTACGTTTTAATTTTCCACTACCTGTTCTTTTTAAACGTTTTTTTAATCCGCTATGTGTTTTAATTTTTGGCATAATTATTTCCTCCGCTAATTATTTTTTCTTTTTTGGTGCTAATATAGCTGTTAAAGTACGTCCTTCTAATTTAGCTGGTTTTTCAATTTGACCAACTTCTGCACATTCTTCAACAAAGTCATCAATAACTTTTTTACCCAAATCAACGTGTGCAAGTTGTCTTCCTCTAAAACGAATTGCAACTTTAACTTTGTTTCCTTCTTCTAACCATTTTAATGTTCTTTTTAATTTAACATTTTTATCATGAGTATCAATAGTTACTGATAATTGTGTTTCCTTTAAAGTTACGACTTTAGAGTTTTTCTTCATTTCTCTTGCTTTCTTTTGTTGTTCAAAACGATATTTACCAAAGTCCATGATACGACATACTGGTGGTTTCGCATTAGGTGCTACACAAACTAAATCTAAGTTTGCATCGTAAGCAATATTTAAAGCTTCTCTACTACTTTTAACCCCTAATTGATCTCCGTTTTGATCAATAACCAATACTTCCTTGAAACGAACTCTTTCGTTTACTAAATCATCAGGTTGTTTTGGTTTTCTGTTATCAAATCTGCTAATAAAAGCCACCTCCAATTATTTATAGTTGAAATAAAAAGTGAGCACACTGAGTACCCACATTGACATTAAGATCTAAATCTTAGTGACATTTGCCTATTGACAAAATCAATCAGGCGAGAAGTAGGCACTTCTTCTTTCCACTACTTTTTATTGCACGTAGATATTATCATTATATGCCTAGCATGTCAAGGAAATTCTTGTTAAATTTAGATGATTTTAACATCATTTTTTATTTATAGTCTTAAATATTTTTCTAGCTTATACTCATTATTCTTTTTACAAAGAATATAGGCACTTGCATTTCCTGGAAAAGCTATTTTTTCATCTTTTAAAAGTGTTTTGATGAGTGCATATAATGAACAACCATGACCCACTACAACAATACAATCTTCTTCATTACTTATTTTTTCTATTTCTTTTAGCACTTTTTGTTGTCTTATAATAACATCGTCTATATTTTCACCTTGATAGCTTGTATAATCCATTTCTAAGTCATCCAGCCAAGATGGTGATTCTAAATGAAGGGTATCAACAAAGGAACAAGGAAGTCCTTCAAGGACTCCAAAGTTTACTTCTTTTAGTCTTTCATCTTCATGTAAAAGAACATCATGTTCTTTTAAAATAATTTGGGCTGTTTGTTTTGCTCTTAATGTTGGTGAAGTATAGGCTTTTGTAATCTTTTCATCTTTTAAAAGTTGGGACATTTTTTCAATTTGTTGAATACCTTCTTTAGTAAGAGGTGAATCACACCATCCTTGTTTTAATCCTATTTCATTAAAATGAGTTTTCCCATGTCTTATAAAAATATATTTCATATAATTCCTCTTTTCATGCGTATTTTAACACAAATAAAAAGAAGTAGCTTTTTTTATTGCTACTTCTTTACATTATTGTGCTTTTAAAACAAATCCATCTTGATAATCAACTTCTACATGTTGTCCTTGATGAACTGTTCCTTTAATAATTTCTTTAGCAAGTTTTGTTTCAATTTCAGATTGAATAAATCTCTTTAATGGTCTTGCCCCATAGATTGGATCAAAACCTTCTTCTTGAATCATTTGATAAGCTTGGTCTGTTAAAGAAATGGTAATCTTTTTATCTTGTAAACGATGAACTAATTGACCAATAAATTTATCAATGATTTTTCTTACTACAGAACCATCTAATGAATTGAACATAACAATTTCATCAATACGATTTAAAAATTCTGGTTTAAAGTGAGCTTTTAGTTCTTCTTTTACAAGTTTTCTGTTTTCTTCATTATTACCTTCTAATAAATATTGAGAACCAATATTACTTGTCATAATAATAATTGTATTTTTAAAGCTTACTGTATTTCCTTTACTATCTGTAATACGTCCATCATCTAAGACTTGAAGCAGGATATTGAATACATCAGGATGTGCTTTTTCAATTTCATCTAATAAAACAATACTATAAGGATGACGTCTTACTGCTTCTGTTAATTGTCCGCCTTCTTCATAGCCAACATATCCTGGTGGAGCCCCTACTAAACGCGAAACACTAAATTTTTCCATATATTCAGACATATCAATACGCACAATATTCTTTTCTGTATCAAACAATTGTTCAGCTAATGCTTTTGCCACTTCTGTTTTACCAACACCTGTTGGACCTAAGAATAAGAAGGAACCAATTGGTTTTTCTTCATCATTGATACCAGCTCGACTACGTAAGATGGCATCTGTCACTTTCGTAATAGCATCATCTTGTCCAATAACACGTACTTTTAATGTATCATCCAAAGCTAAAAGTTTTTCTCTTTCAGAAGCCATTAATTTATTCATTGGAATACCTGTCCATCTTGAAATAACTTCTGATACGTTATCAACTGTTACTTTTTCTTGAAGTAAAGCATCATCCGATTCTTTTGCTTCAAGTTCAGCAATTTCTTTTGTTATTTTAGGAATTTCACCATATTGAAGTTTAGAGGCTTCTTGTAAATTTCCTTCTTGCATATATTTATCTTGTAAAGCTACCAGTTTATTTTTTTGATTTTTTAATTCTTTAATATGATCTAATGAAGATTTTTCTTCTTTCCATTTAGCTTTTAAAGCTGTTTCTTGTTCAGTTAAAGAAGCAATACGTTCTTTAATATCATTTAAACGTTTTACATTATCTTCATTACTATCTTCTTTTTCAATCGAAATTCTTTCCATTTCTAATCGATTCTTTTCACGTGTAATACCATCTAATTCTTCAGGTAAAGAATCAATCTCCATACGAATCGAAGCACAAGCTTCATCAATCAAATCGATTGCTTTATCTGGTAAGAAACGATCGGTAATATATCTTTGTGATAAATTAACAGCCCCAATAATAGCACTATCATTGATTTTAACCCCATGGTGTCTTTCAAAAGAGTCTTTTAAACCACGTAAGATAGCAATACTATCATCAATTGTTGGTTCATCAACTTGTACCTTTTGGAAACGTCTTTCAAGAGCTGCATCTTTTTCAATATATTGTCTATATTCATCTAAAGTAGTTGCTCCAATACAATGAAGTTCACCACGAGCTAACATTGGTTTTAATAAGTTAGCGGCATCCATCGCACCATCTGTTTTTCCAGCACCTACTAATTGATGGATTTCATCAATAAATAAGATGATGTTCCCATTTGCTTTTTTAATTTCACCTAAAACTGCTTTTAATCTTTCTTCAAATTCACCACGATATTTTGCCCCAGCAACAAGTGAACCCAAATCAAGTTCATATAAAGTTTTATTTTGCAAAGAAATTGGTACATCATTTTTATAAATACGCCATGCTAATCCTTCAACGATGGCTGTTTTACCAACACCTGGTTCACCAATTAAAATTGGATTGTTTTTTGTTTTACGTGACAAGATTTGAATGACACGACGAATTTCATCATCACGGCCAATAACTGGATCTAATTTTCCATTTTCCACATCTTTTGTTAAGTCACGTCCATATTTTTCTAATACTTCATAAGTATTTTCTGGATTTGGATTATCTACCATATGATCACCCCGCATTTCTAAAATTACCTTTTTTGTATCCTTTTTATTCATACCTTCTTGGCTCAATAAATCTTTGACCCAATTTTCATTTATTTCAAATAATGCCATAATGACATGTTCTACTGACATATATTCATCTTTAAACGATGTCATTTGATTATTTGCTTTCGCAAGTAAATCATTTAAGCTATAGCTTATTCTCAGGCTATTGACATCAATATTTTCAAGTGTCGGTTTTTGTTGAAGCCTTTGTTCTAATACTTGAATAAAATGATTTTTATCTTTATTTAGCTTAGATAACACCCTTGGAAAAATACCACTACTATCATTCGATAAAACATACAATACATGTTCAATGTCAATTACTTGATGTTTATAACTTAGTGCTAATTGACTTGCTTTTTGAATTGCCTCTTGCATCTTGGCTGTAAATTTTTCGATATCCATGTTATCACTCTCCTTTAGCACTCAGTTATCCCTAGTGCTAATTTTATTATATTCATTTTTTTAGCACTGTCAATATTTAAGTGCTAAAAAATCAAAAAAAAGATGCCTCTTTAAAGGATTAAAATGGACCCTGTAAAACGGACACAAGAAAAATAAGTACTTTGGTACTTTAAAATTTTTACTTTTATTTATTATTACTATGCTTATTAGCTCTATTAGTTTCAAGAAATTTGTTTGATTTATTTCAATTGGCCATAGATTTTCTATTGCCGGTTTAAGTCTTGCCATGATTATTTTGTTTTGTCATGAACTAACACCACTTACTTTAATGATGGATATTCTTTTAACAATCTATGGTTGTCGTCTTGGCTTTTATTAGAATCTGTTGCTGATCTAACATAAAATGATTTTAAAAAAACAGCCGAAACAATTATGTAATGTTAAGTTCTTTAGCCGTTCTTCCTCTTAAGACATATCCTTCACAACGACATTTTATATATTTACCATTTTTTTAAACATGCATGATATGTTAAATCATGATATTCTTTCTTTCCGGAGAAAACTGCTTCAATATCTTCTTCGTATTCTTTACAATCATCTGGATGAATATATTCTTCACATATTTTACCTGCATCATACATATATTCATAAGGTAATTCAAAGTCTTTGACAGCTTGAACCATCTTGAAACATTTGTTTCCATATTACATATATAAGCATAGCAGTTGATTGATGTTTGAGAAAAAGCATCAAAAATACGACTATCTAAACCACTTTTATCAATATAATTACTGTATTTAGGTCGTCTTTGATCAATATAATGTATCATTTTAAAATGATACATTTTTTTATCAGCAAGACTTAAATATTCATTAATTGTTTTGTTTTCTTTTTTATCAATATCCACACAACCAAAACTAAAATCACATGGATACGGTACTTTCTTTTCATTTCTTTTCTAAATTGTAAGCGTATTTCTAGTAGACGTTCCTCACATGTATATGCATCTTCTTTTTTTAATAAAATAAGTAGTTCGTCCCCACCAATTCTAAAAATAAATTCATCTTCTTTTAAATTCATTTTCAAGATTTGACATACTTCTTTAATATAGTGATTTCCTTCAGAATGGCCATAATCATCATTTACATACTTCAAACCATCAATATCAATAAATACAACGACACAAGGAATATCTTTATCCCAAAGCTTTTTAATCATTTGATTAAAAGCGCGTCGATTCGCAATTCCCGTTAAGACATCTGTATTACTGATATGTTCCATCTTTTCTCGATAATGGCTTAATTGATCAATCATTTCATTAAATGAATCAGAAAAGCGTCCTAAGCTTGAAACATGTTGTTTATAATCACCTGCCGCAACTCTTTGAGCAACCCATGATAAATGTTTTAAATTACTTTGAATGCTTTTAACAGGAGAATAAATTGACAAATTTGTTCTTTGAATTTTGACATATAATATAACTACAATTATAATCAAATTCTATTTATTACATCATTTTATAAATTTCAAAATTTCTCCAACTTAAAAAGCATTAAAATACATTTCTATTTTAATGTATCCTATTTTGGGTGACAATCCTATTCCATAAAAGACTTTTCCACATGTTAAAAAGTACAATTGTTTTATTAACTAACAATTGTACCTTATAAATGATCATTCATTCTTTCTGCACTATAATACTTATGATATCTTTTAATAATTTCTTTTCGTCCTCTTACTCTAATTGGTATTCTTATATCATTACTAAGAATAAAATCTGTTTTTGCATCTTTTATATAATCCATATTAACAAGATAACTTTGGTAACAACGAATAAATCTTTTTGAATTAATCGTTTTTTCTAATTCACTCAACTTTTCTGTTGTTTGAATCACTCTACTATCTTTTAAATGAATATTTAATACATGTTTATCACTTTCAACATACATAATATCATTAATTTCAAGATACCGATGTTGTCTTTTAACTTTAACAGCAATTCTTTTTTTGAACACTTCTTTGTAATATTTCATCTAAAAGCAATGTTAATTTATTTGTATCATAAGGTTTTAACAAATATCCTGCTGCCTGTACTTCATAACTTTCTACCGCATAGTATGCATGAGCTGTAAGAAAGATGATTGGTGCTTTAAATTGAATATCTCTTAATTTTCTAGCTATCTTCATTCCATTTGTTCCATTCATAATGATATCTAGAAATAAGAGTTCTACTTCAATATATCCTTCTTCAATATCAGCTAATAAATTATCCCCTGATTCATATTCAAAGATTTTAAATTCTTCTTCATTGTTTTCAAAATATGTTTGTATAACAACTTTTAAAAGCTGTCGATCCAATTTACTATCATCACAAATAGCTATTTTTCTCATAACATACTCCTTAATACTCTGATTTTATCGATAATAATATATCTCTCCTTCATTTTTGGCAAAAAATTTTTATAAAATATTATTTTCATACCACGAAAACAATATTTCATTAAGAAATTAGTGTTATAATGACTAAAAGGAGGATTTTTATGAATAATGTTATAATTAGTGATTCGATTAAATATATTGGGGTTGATGATACAACACTTGATCTTTTTGAAAGTCAATATATTGTACCTAATGGAGTTAGTTATAACTCTTATCTTATTTTAGATGAAAAGATTGCAGTTATGGATACAGTTGATGCAAGAAAGACAAATGAATGGTTTGATAATTTAGATAAGGAATTAAAGGAACGTGTTCCTGATTATTTGATTGTTTCTCATTTAGAACCTGATCATTCCGCAAATATTCAATTATTTACAGAAAAGTATAAAGAAGCAAAACTTGTTTTAAGTGCCAAAGCAAAAGCGATGCTTCCTCAATTTTTTAATATTGAAGGATTAGATGAAAGATGTATTGTGGTTAAAGAAGGAGAAGAATTAGATTTAGGAAATCATCATTTGAAATTTATTATGGCACCGATGGTTCATTGGCCTGAAGTAATGATTGAATATGAAACCACTGAAAAAGTGTTATTCTCAGCTGATGGTTTTGGAAAATTTGGGGCTTTAGCACATGAAGAAGATTGGGCTTGTGAAGCAAGACGTTATTATTTTAATATTGTTGGTAAATATGGCGCTCCTGTACAAGCTTTATTAAAGAAAGCAAGTACTTTAGATATTGAAATGATTTGTCCTTTACATGGTCCTATTTTAAAAGATAATTTAGGTTATTATCTTAATAAATATCAAATTTGGAGTAGCTATCAAAGTGAAGATGAAGGAGTTTTAGTAGCCAGTGCTTCTATTCATGGCAATACCAAAGAAGTCGCTTTAAAAATCGTTGATTTATTAAAAGAAAAAGGTGTTAAAGTTGCTTTTACTGATCTTACAAGAGATGATATGGCAGAAGCTGTTGAAGATGCCTTTAGATATTCTAAAATGATTTTAGCAGGGGCAACTTATGATGGTGGTGTCTTTGCGCCAATGGAAGATTTCTTACATAGATTACAACATAAAGGTTATCAAAATAAAAAAGTAGGTCTTATTGAAAATGGTTCTTGGGCACCACTAGCAAACAAAGTAATGAAAGACTTATTAAGTCCTATGAAAAACATCACAATTTGTGAAAATACAGTTACGATCAAATCAACCTATAAAGATGAAAATCTTGAAGCTATCAATAACCTTATTGAAGAAATAATAAAATAGTGTAAAACATATCTTTGATCAAAAATCACAGTTTATTCAAATCATTGGACTATCTGTCTAATGATTTTTTATATCTCATAAAATATAATTTAAGAGTAATATTTAGATTATAAGGAGAAAATGATATGGGACAATATTTCAAAGCGTATGTAGAAAATAGCGCATCAAAGAGTTTAGGAAAAATGATGGAATTTGGATATATGCATCAATCTTATGTTGCTACGATTTGTACAATGATTTACCAAAATCCACAAATTGTTGCCTTCGTAGGTGATTATGCTTCAGGTAATAAAGCATATGATGTTGCATGGAATCAAGGCAATGAGGAATTAGATATGAATATTAATTTAATAGAAGATATTAATAAAATGTATTTGGTTAATCATTCAAAAAAAGAATACGTTTATTTAAAGGATTATTATGAATTAAATAATGATGTTAAGCATAACAGATGTATGCATCCATTAGCTTTGCTCGCAAGTATAGGAAATGATGAAAATAGTGGGGGTAATTACCCTCTATGGTTTACAAGTGAAGAAAACTCAAAACTGGTAGGTTCTTGGGCATTAGACCATATAAGTATCGAAAAACAAAAAAATGATTTTATATCTGCAAAATATAATGAACTAACTCCAAGATTTCCTCTTTTATTCGACGATTAATAAGATTAAATATTATAAAATACTTTAGAATAAAATAATTTGAGTAAATTCATTAATCATGGATAGATAATAAGATATTAATTAAAAAACAGTTCATTTTAGAATATTATTTTTTTAAAATAAGCATTATAAAACCATGAAGTATTTCATTTTATAAAGTAACTAAAAATTGTGTGGATTTCTTAGGCAATGAATAAGCCAGGGGTATTTCCCTGGATTTTACTTTTGGCTGTTAATTTTTTTGAGGTATTATCTTGGTATCTATTTTTTTTATTTCTATAAATCCTTTATCATACCCTTAAGGTCAAAGAATTTACAGAAAGAAAAAAGATAGGTATCAAAGTTTGTCTACCGCAACGCTTATCCCAAAATATGGGAATAGATTGATAAATTTTATTTTGCTCTTTTTTTAAAACAAAAGAGATGTAAAAGCAAAATCAATAAATTCTTCTTTATATTATTTTTTAAATCTATAATAACTAAATTCCCTTTCCTGTGAAAAATCATATTCTAACATAGCTCTTAATTCCGAGGCACTTCCATACATGACAGTTGCACCATCTAATACATATTCTTTTTTCGTTATATTATAATTTCGAATTTGTCCTGCATGTTTATAAATTCCTTTAATATGTTCTTTATATTAAATAGTATACTGTATTTCTAAAACGATTAGATATTACTATTATATCATACATTCATTTTTTCTACACTTGATATAAAAAGATCACACCTAAAAGATGTGATCTTAAATAATTTTACCTTCAAAATGATCAAGTTCATGTTGAATGATTTGTGCTGTATAGCCTTTGAAGGTTTTAATTTTCTTTTTAAAATTTATATCTAAATAACTCACTTTAATACTTTCATATCTTTGTGTTTTTCTTACACCTTGTAAAGAAAGACATCCTTCTTCTGCAATATAAATTTTATTACTTGTTTTTAAAATAACAGGATTAATTAAAATTAGATAATCATCTTCGTCTAAAACAACCATCATTCTTTTTTGATAGCCAATCATATTTGCGGCCATGCCAACACATTGATCTTTATATGCTTGAATAGTTTCTAAGAGTTCTTGAGCAATATAGGTATCTTCTTTTGTACATTCTTTTGATTTTTGTTTTAAAAAGAATTCATCTTTGATTATTTCTTTAATCATTTTTTACCACTTATTATAATGAACCACTGATTCGTCATAATATTCTTCCTTTTCTTTCACTTCTTCTGGATATCCAAAAGCAATAATGGAATGTGGAATTTGATCCTTAGGTAAATCAAAAAGTTTTCTTTGTTCAAAGACACGATCCATTTGTGGCCATGTGCCAAGCCAAACACTACCAATGCCTAAAGACCAAGCTGCTAAAATCATATTTTGTCCAGCAATTGAACTATCGACTACATAGTAATCTTTTGCATATTGAAAAGCTTTTGAATAATCTCCACAAATCAATACCGCAAAAGCACAACCAAGTAATGGTCTTGCAGGTGCACCGTTTGCTTCATACATTTTCTTTAAGACTTTTTGATCATCAACGACAATAAAGGACCAATCTTTTGAATTGACACACGTTGGTCCAGACATTCCTGCTTTTAGGATTGTTTTTATATGTTCTTGATTAACTTTTTTAGCTTTAAATTTTCTAACACTGCTTCTTGAAAAGATTGTTTCTAATGTATTCATTATTGGACCTCTTTATATTTAACCGCTCTTGATGGTTTTGATGTAAAGCTTTTGATTTGTGGAACAATCGTTGTAAAATGTTTTGTTTGATTGTGTAAATCAATAGCTTCTTGATTTTGCCATTCTTCGACAAAGGTATAATGTGAAGGATCTTGAATGTCTTGATATAAATGATATGAAATGTTTCCTGCTTCTTCTCTACTTAAAATAATGAGTTCTTTAGTAAGTTTTAAAAATTCTTTTTGATGTTCTTCTTTAATATAATTTTCTGCAACAATTTTTATCATAATAAGCCTCCGTTAGTTGATATATCAACAATATCTCAAATAAATTTATTTGTCAAATGAAAAAGAAGAAGTGCAACTCATATCACACTTCTTCACGCCCCTGCCAAGGATTTTCATTATATCATATTTTAGAGTTCATAAATATGATTTAGTAATTCTTTCCCTGTTTTTGTTTTAAAAACATTTATTTTCATTTTTTCAATAGCTTCCTTTTTTAAGTTTGATTCATCTGCATTTACTAAAAAATCAGCTTCTAATAATATTTGATAATCCAACCCATTAACATCTTGATACGTATGATGATGTCCTACAAGATAACAAACGCGTTCTACAAAAGCATGATCTAAAGGAAAATCTTTTAATACTTCTTTAACAAGCGCCGGTCCTTCTTTTTCTTGTAGATTTCCTGCACAATGTCCATATTTTTTTCGGCACATTGGACAAGCAATATCATGTACAATCGCCGCTACTTCTAAAATATCTTGTTCTCTTTTTTCTAAATGTTCTAATCGTCCGATAAGACGTGCATATTGATGTACTTTTAAAAAGTGTGCCACATCATGTTTGATTTTATTTCCTTTTGTATAAAGGATCATTGCTTTTTCAATTTCTTCAATCATTTTCTTCCTCCATTTGATCTATTAATTCGATTACTTCTTGAATCATGGCATCGCAATGGGGTTTCTTTTGACCTCCCTTTTTGGCATTTTCTTTTAGTAAATCTGTACAATTAACAAGTCCTTTATGATTATTCGAAATCGTCTTTATAAAATGATTTACTTTTGCAGGTGAATCAATTCCTTTAGCGCCTAATACCATTAATCCGCTAGTAATTGCTCCACAGACACTTCCACATTTCATACCACCACCAAAGTTACATCCTAAGTGATTGGCAAGTTCTTTGTTGATTCCTAAATCATTGGCATAAACTTCCATGATTGTTTGGGCACAATTGTGAACCATCGGTGTGGCATTTCTTAATTCTTTTGCTTTTTCTACATGTTTATTCATATTTCAAATTCCTTTTCTTTTTATATTTCTATTATAGCGAATTTCTATTTTGAATAAATCTTTTTTTGCCAACTTCTTTTTTGACAATGAGGACATTTCATATAACGTGTTCTACCTATGTGCATAGCAAAATAAACTTGGCGATAACTTGGAATATATTTATGATGACATTTTTGACATTCATAATACCCTTCTTCTGTTTCTATTTTTAAAGCAATCGAAACACCTGTGATTAAAAATAAGAAAGCAAAAATAAATAATAAAATTTTTATTCCTCCATTTTCTACAAAATAAACAGACATAAAAATTAAGATTGCAAAGATTATTGTTGAACCTATACCTATCACATTTTCATAAAAAAACATTTTCTTTGTTTGTTTAACTTCTTGCTTTGCCATAATCAACAAATTATCTTCTGCTTTTTGTTGGTACTTTGTTTCTTCTATAAATTCTCCTGTTAAAAGTTCATTGACTGAAATATCAAGCAATCTACACAATTCCAACATATAAACTGGATCAGGTAATCCTTTGCCTCTTTCCCATTTAGATACGGCTCGATCAGTTATCCCTAAATAACTTGCAAGCTTAGCTTGTGTTAGCTTTTTTTCTTTTCTTCTTCTAGCAATAAATGCACCTATTTTTTCTTGATTCATAATTTTCACCTCACTTGCATTCTATGTACTTTTTCTTTAAAAGTAAACAAACGTATCGTAGATTAAAAAAGCAGCATTAATTTGCTGCTTGATGAGCATAGACTTTTGGTCGTACATGAATAAAATAAACAAGTGCTAACGCTACTACTGTAACAAACCAACTGATTGGGTAAATGATTAATAAATTATCATATGAAGCAATTGATGGATAAATTGTATATAAGTAAGCAAGCCTGACTCCACAAATTCCTGCTACACAAATTCCAGCAGGAACACTTGAATAACCAACACCTCTCATGACACTTGAAAAAACTTCAATAGACATATTAAGAAATTGGAATGGTAAAATGATTTTCATTCTTGTATAAGCTAAACTTGCGACAGAAATATCTGATGTAAAGAAACTAATAAAGAAATGATCAAAGATTACAAATAACATACAAGCAACCATTGTTGTTACCCCACCTAACAAGAAAGATTGAAGTGTAATCTTTTTACAACGATCGTATTTTTTAGCACTATAGTTTTGTCCAATGAAAGTAACTGCTGCTTGTGCAAATGAACTTAAGATATAATATGCAAAGTACTCATAATTTAATGCAGCTGAACTTGCAGCAATAGCATCTGAACCTAAAGCATTTAATGATGATTGAATGCAGACATTTGAAATAGAAAAGACCATGCCTTGTAAACCAGCAGGTACCCCAATTTTTGCAATTCTTTTTAAGATTGGACCATTGATTTTTAATTGTTTTAAATCTATCTTTAAAGCATCTGTTTCATGCATTAACCAATAAAGTAACATCATTGAACTAAATACATTAGAAACAACTGTACCAATAGCAACCCCTTCTACTGACATATGTAAGACAACAACAAAGAATAAATTTAAAATAACATTAATCACTCCACCAATAAATAAAGCAATTAAAGGTCTTTGCGTATCACCTTTACTTCTTAAAATAGCAGCTGCAAAGTTATAAAGCATAACAAAAGGAACCCCTAAGAAATAAATTTTTAAATAAATTTCTGCAAGATTAATAATATCTTCTGGTGTTGACATTAACTCTAAAATTGGTCTTGCAAAAAAGAATCCAACAAATAATAAGACTATTCCAATAATTACCGACATCGTAACTGAAGTATGTGCAGCAAGTGATGTTCTTTTTTCATCGTTTTGTCCAATGAATGAGGCAATGACAACATTGGCTCCTACTGATAATCCTACAAAAGAGTTTACCAATAAGTTAATAATTGGACCATTGGCTCCAACGGCAGCTAAGGCTCCGCTTCCAGCAAAGCTTCCTACAACAGCAACATCCGCTGCGTTGAATAATTGTTGTAAAATACTACTTGCGGCTAAAGGAAGCGCAAAAAGTATAAGCTTGTCCCAAATGGATCCATTTAACATATCAAATGTTTTCTTTTTTTTCATATTATCCCTCCACTATGTGTTATTTTATTTCTTTTTTTAGTTTATGTACAATAATAATATTGCAATCTACTATATCTCAAACGTATAGTGTTATTTTAACTTCTTTATTTATTTTATTCCAATACTTATCTTGTTTAATTAATGATGCTTAGAAAGCATATTTTAGTAAAGAAAAAAGAAATGAAATCATTTCTTTGTCATACGATATTGCTTTTCTAAAGTAAGCCAACGTGATGCTTCTACATGAAAAAAAGCTTCTAATTTTTTAGCAATTTCTTCTGTAAGTTCACATTCACCTAAAATAAGTTGTGTAACTTCATCTAAATTCATATCCATCTTTCGTGCAAAATCGTTATAAGAAATATTTAATGTTGTTAAAATATCTCTTATATAATAACCAGGGGCATAAGCCACCGCATTTGTACTTTTATCCATCTTTTTCACCCAATTGTTATTATATTCTTTCTCTAAATTTGTTGCAATAAATTATTTCCTTGGAAATAATTTAGAAAAGAGTTAGAAAAGCTCTAACTCTTAAATAATTTGGAAAATATAGAATTTTAAATAAGATGTTTCTTCCATTGTCCAAAGAATAGGATGATCTGCGTTTTGTTGTGTTACGGAAACTTGTTTTAAAATAACGCCGGCTTCACTTGCTGCTTCTCTAAGCATTTTTTCAAAGTTTGCTGTTTCCATAAAACGTGAACAACTACATGAAATTAAATAACCACCATTCTTTAATACCTTCATCGCTTGTTTATTAATTCTTTTATAACCATTATAAGCTTTTTGTACCGTTCTTCTTGATTTCGTAAATGCTGGTGGATCTAAAACAATAATATCAAATTCATTTTCTTTTAATTCATCAAGATAATCAAAAACATCTGCTTGTACAAATTCAATCTTATCTTCTAAATGATTAAGCTTAGCATTTTGATATCCTTGATCAAGAGCTGTTTTAGAAACGTCAACAGAAACAACATGTTTGGCATTTCCCATAGCTGCATTTAAAGCAAAACCACCTGTATGACTAAAGCAATCAACGACACGTTTTCCATGAGCTATTTTTCTAAGTAAATAACGATTTGATTTTTGATCAAGGAAATATCCTGTTTTTTGTCCATTTTCTACATCTACATTTAATAAAAGTCCATTTTCATTAATTATTGTCTTCGTTGGTAAATTTTTATTTTTGTAATAACCTTTATATTGTTCCAAACCTTCCTTGCTTCTTATTTGAATATCGTTTCTTTCATAAATTCCTTGAACATCTTGTCCATCTTTTCTAAGAACATCTAAAACTATTTCATAAATCATATCTTTTATTTGTTCAAGCCCATATGAACTTATTTGACTGACAAGAATTTCATTATAACGATCAATTACTAATCCTGGTAATAAATCTGCTTCTCCAAAAATAAGACGACAATTTGTTAGATTATCTCCCTCTACTGTTTTTCTAAAATCATAAGCTTGTTGAATTCTCTTTTTAAAAAAAGTTCGATCAATAATTTCATTACGATTTTTAGATAAAATACGAACTGTAATATGGCTTTTTAATGAAATAAAGCCTGTTCCTAAATAACGACCTGTATTTGTCACAATATCGACAAGTTCACCATTTTTGATATTTGGATTACACTTTTCTAGATTGTTTCTATACATCCACATTTGACCTTTATCAAGCCAAGTTACACCTTCATTTGAAATAATAATTTCTGGATAATTTCTTTTCATTCTTTTACTCCTTATCTAATATTAATTCCACCAAAAACACAATGTGCTTTTAAAATAACTATTTTTGTATTACTTTCTTTATTTGTCCTTTGATGACGATCCACACCACCAAAAAAACTTGAAGATTCTATTTGAAGATTGACGTCTTCAGGCAAATAGAGATCAACCCCTGCAAATAGTACAGAAACATTGATCATTGTTTCACTTTCAAAATTTGCTTTTCGTAAATCAAGTGTCATTCCACCAAAAGACACATCATAATTTCCACCAGCATATGTTTGATAATCAAAATTGTATTTTTTATTTGAAAAAGTATTCGTTGCTTCAGTAGATGAATTATTTTTAGAAAAAGAATTTTTAAAAAGTATTTGAATACCAAGAATTATAAGAACAAGTGGTAAAAATAGTTTCCAAAGGAAATGAAAACTTATAATTCCCTGACATGATAATAATAGATAAACACCTATAAATAACCCAATGAGACTTGCTGTTTTATCACGCTCTGTAAATATTCTACATAAAGATGGAATAATTATAAAAAGTGTCCACCATCCTTCAAAAAATAAATTAATATGTGTTATATGAAAAGCATTTAATCCTAAAATAGTTCCTACAATGATTAAAAGGATTCCAATGATGCTATTTTGAAATTTTTTCATTTTTAATCTCCTCATTAATTTTCATCATTATAGCATAAATCAACATAACAAAAATAGCACTTTCGTGCTATTAATGAAGTAATTCAATATCATGAATGAAGTCATGTTTTAAGACATCTTTAAATTCATCAGATATTTCTTTTGAAGTCTCTTTTTTTAATTCAATAAGAAATATTATTTGATATTCTTCGATTAGGATTGATGAAGGATTATTCTTCATCAACTGTAAAGCAATAGACAAATTTTCATCATTGATTTTACAATTATGTGCTTTACAAATTGTCTCTAACTCCTTCCTTGTCATGGTTTGTAACTTATGATTTAATGCATTCATATCCTTCATATTCACCCCTTCTTTCTTTATAAACATTATACTCTTACAACAAAAAGAGTGCAATCAAGACACTATTTTTCTTCTAAATCGTAAATATCTTCAATAGCAATAATTTGTTGATTATTTAATATCACCGTTTTATAAAGTTCATCAATTCTTTTTACACTTTGCATAATAGAAAGATAACAACCCCCTGTTTTTGTTTCATCCTTTTTAAAATACGTTATTTTAATCATTTCTTGTGTTTTTAAAAAATGTTTTAATTTTTGATCAAGTAACATTCTTTTATTTTCATCGATTACTCTTTTTTCTTCTGTTAAGCGTTCTGTATCATGAATAATATCTTTATATCCTGTTAAGGCAGCAAAGGGAGCAAACTGTGCAGCACGATTCTTTCGTTTCATCTGTTTATACTTTGTTGATTTTTTATAAGAAGTTTCTATGATATCTGTATAGTCATGAATATTTTTAATTGTCGCCATTATGCTTTATGTCCTCCTATAATTTCATTTCTTTCTTTAGTTGTTGCTCCTTCTTCAAGATTCATTCCTTTTAAAATTGCATTTTTACCATACTTTTGTTTAATTTGAATTGTTGCCTTTTGTAGTCTTTTTTCTTTTTCTAATGCTTGTTTTTCTTTTTGTGTTTTAGATTTAATATCTTTATTATTTGTGAATAAATCAAGCTGTTCATGATAAATCATATCTTTTGCATCTTCTTCATAAATAACATTACATGCAGTAATGTTGATTCTTTTTACAAGAAGTTTTTTGTTTACAAGCACATCAATTTTTTTCATAACTTCTTTTGTGATTAATTTTGAAGAAGAAGTATAACGATCTATGTGAATTGTTCCATGAGCATGTTTAGGAATTTTTCGATTATAACGATCAATCATCATTTCTCCATCATAATCATTATCTTTATCATAACCTATTGTAAGAACGATTTGATTTGTCACAAGAGATTTTCCAACCAAATCAAGTGCTAATAAATCCAACATTTCTTTTACAATTAATTTTGTTTTTTCAAAGTTATAGGGACAACTTAAAACTTGACCTGTACCGATACTATTTCTTTCAGGTTTATATCGTTTGATATCTTGCATGGTGCACGACTCATATCCCCAAGCATGGTCTATGAGTAATTCAGCATTTACGCCAAATAAATCATACAAAAGATTTTCATTATAGTATTCGTCATCTGCACCTACGGAACATTTTGCGATGTCTCCCATGGTATAAAGACCTTCTTTTTCCAGTTTCTTAGCATAACCTTTTCCAACGCGCCAAAAATCTGTAATGGGTCTATGATTCCAAAGAAACTGACGATATCTCTTTTCATCTAATAAAGCAATTCTTAAATCATTTTTCTCTGAATTAATATGTTTTGCACCAATATCCATGGCTATTTTACTTAAATAAAGATTTGTGCCAATTCCAGCAGTTGCCGTTAATCCCGTTGAATGATAAATATCCTTTAGAATTTGCGCGGCAAATTCTTTTGGAGTCATTTTAGAAGTAGATAAATATTTTGTAATATCCATAAATACTTCATCAATGGAATAAACATGGATGTCTTCTGGAGACACATATTTTAAATATATTTTATATATTTTTTTACTCCATTCCATGTAATGAGACATTCTTGGTGTAGCAATAATATAACTAATTTTTAAATGTTCATCTTTTTTTAAGTCACTTTCTAGAAATGACTCATTTCTAAAATATCGATTCGTTTTTAATCTTTGATTATTTACTTGATTCATTTTTTGTACCACTTCAAACAAACGTGCTCTACCGGAAATTCCATATTTCTTTAAGGAAGGAGAAACAGCAAGACATATTGTTTTTTCAGTACGTGAAGCATCAGCAACAACAAGATGCGTATCTAAAGGATCTAAGTTTCTTTCAATACATTCAACAGATGCATAAAATGATTTTAAATCAACTGCAAGATAAATGCCCATTTCTTTTCTCCTTTCTCGTATACAAATAATAATGTATCGTTTTAAATATATTACGTAAAACAGGTGAAGAAATCTATATTTAATAGAAATATTTTTTCATAATTAGTATTAAACAGTTATTTATTGGTGTATTCTCATTTTTATTTATTTTTTTTAATTTTTATATATAATGGTTAACTAGGAGGAAATTTAATGAAAGAATATAATACTCTTCTATTTGATATAGATGGAACTTTACTGGATTTTAAAAAAGCAGAAGATTATGCACTGCACAAAACATTTATAGATCATCAATTGGAATTAACAGATGAGATATTTGAAATATATGAGACTATTAATAAGAAATTATGGAAGAATTTTGAGCTTGGTCTTATTGATAAAAATACTGTCGTTTATACACGTTTTGTTAAATTATTTGAACAACTAAAAATTAATGAAGATGGTGTGGCATTTGAGGATGAATACCAAAAAAACTTAGGAGATGGTGCTTATCTAATAGAATATGCTTTAGAAATTTTAAATGAACTATATAAAGAATATGATCTTTATGTAGTAACAAATGGTGTAGCAAGGACGCAATACAATCGTTTAGATTTATTAGATTTAAGAAAGTATTTTAAAAAGATTTTTATTTCAGAAGAAATTGGTTATCAAAAACCAAAAATAGAGTTCTTTGATTTTTGTTTCAAACATATAAAAAATTTTGATAAAGAAAAAACATTAATTATTGGAGATTCATTATCAAGTGACATGCAAGGCGGAATCAATGCAAAGATTGACACATGTTGGTATAATCCAGATTACTTAAAAACAGATATGAATCTTAATTATATTATTCATAATCTTAAAGATTTAGAAAAGATATTAAAATAAAGAGCAAAACCACCTGGCAAGAAGTCAGGTGGTTTTAATAAAGTAAAGATATAAAAAAATTGGATAATAGAAATCAAGAAAAATTTTAGTTAATTTTTTTATTAATTTGCCACACGACGAAAACCCTGAATAAAAAACTCTTTTTTTCAGGGTAATTTAGATATATAATTCAATTGGTTTTATTCGTACTGGTATAATTCACCAGTCTTGCACATGCTATAAATTATTCGTACTAATTTACTAGCGCATGCAGTCTTTGCAGCTTTCGAACACATCGGGTTTGATTGCTGCATTTTCTTTATATAAAAATCTTTAATACTATTATCATCTCTTTTTAGTCTTATTGAACACGTTACAGCTAAATACAACAAACATCTTAAGCGCTTGTTACCTTTTTTTGTAATATGCATATGTGCTCCATCTTTTTGTCCGCTTTCATAGATTCTTGGATCCAAACCAGCATAGGCTACTAACTCATTTTTCTTTTTGAATCTTGTCATATCACCTAGCTCTGCAATGATACGCGCTGCCAGATTATCTCCAATACCAGGAATAGATTTAATTATAATAAAATCCGGTAATTCTTGAACCAGTCTTATCATTTCATTGATTGTTCTTTCTGCTTCATTTAGATCCTCATTTAATTTCTTGATCAGTCTTTCAAGTATCAATACATCAATATCATCCTTGCCGCATCCTGAATAAATTGTTTTTGAATATTCTATTGCCTTGGATGCCATCTTATTGCTTACCGCTTGACGATGATGCGTTTTCTTTTGGATGATTTTTGATACTGTATTAATACTTTTCTTTTGCAGTAATTCTGGATGTGGATATTTTTCAATGACTGTCAAAGATACTGCACCATATAAATCATCAAATAAAGTATCATAGCCGGGAAATACGATATCCAATTGTGCTCTGAAAGCCACCTTATCTTTCCGTATATGTACTAATATGTCTTCATAATAGCGAGATAACTCTCTTAATTCATGATATGTTGTTTGTGGTTTATAGCTGCTATGCAAACTTTGATTATAATATGTTTTTGCGATTGATTTTGGATCTAGCTTATCTGTCTTTGGACTTCTTAATGAATCATTTTTTCTTGTTTTAGCTGATAATAGTGGGTTGATGATAAATTGTTTAATGTTGTTATCTTCAAGCACTTTCTTAAGTACACGGTGATAAACTCCTGTTGCCTCATAAACAACACATACTTCTGTTTCTAATTTTCTTTCCATATCTTTGACAAGATTTACTATCTCATCAAATCCTTCTTTGGTGTGTTTAATTGAACGTACATCTGTAAACTTCACGTTTAAATCTTTGAATGCCTGATAATCTGATTTACCCTTAGATACATCAACAGATACTATTGGACCATTCATTTTTATCCCTTCTTTCCTGAAATATTTGAAAGCATTACTTCCTGATTTATGACTATCTATTTTCGTCTTACATGCAGGTTCAATTGATAAATCAAAAGTCCTATTTGGATATAAACTGATTCATGTCATAAAAGGAAGCAGAGAATTTTTTTTAACGAAATCACAAATATGTTTCCAAGAGAACTTCTCTCTGCTTTCTAAAGTCTATTATAATGTATGCCTACAAAATAAAAGACTAGAAGTTAAATATTTGTAACCTCTAGTCAGTATGTTTATTTAGTGAAGAGAAGAACGATACATAAATAGTCATAGCTATAAATCGTTACTTACGAGCTTACCTGTTGGATGTCTCAAATCAAAATATTTATCTTCTCTTCCATGATATTGTACCATTTCTAGATAAAATAAAAACTAGAATTATTACTATGAATAACTTCTAGTTTTATAATACGAAAAAGAACTGGCAACGAGCTATTTTCGCACCGAAGTACTATCTTCGCCGTGATG
>ERZ812616.1769-NODE-1769-length-21474-cov-10.736822_pt1 | contig 21474 bp, 20 predicted proteins | sample MGYA00376249_ERZ812616 | MGnify/ENA primary metagenome ERZ812616 (study PRJEB26924, sample SAMEA4378265) | human gut metagenome | biome: human gut; feature: human-associated habitat; material: faeces | place: China | collected 2013 ...
AAGCCTACCGGCTTTGGTGGGAAAGTCATGCTGAACATGATGAATCTGTTCCATGCGCCCCTTGCAGATTGGGGCATGAAGTTCTTGCCGCTTTCATCAAATGCCAAGGTGCTGGACTGTGGCTGCGGCGGCGGGGCAAACATCAAGAGACTTCTGAAAAAATGCCCGCAGGGTGTGGTGAAAGGCGTTGATTATTCGCCCGTCAGCGTGGAAAAGGCACGCAGGCACAACGCAGCGGCAATCGGTAGTGGACGCTGCGCCATATGGCAGGGCAGCGTAGAGCGGATTATTTTTGCCTCGGACTGGTTTGACGCCGTGACCGCTTTTGAAACGGTCTACTTCTGGCCGAATCTGCCGCAGTGTTTTCGGGAGGTTTATCGGGTGCTGAAGCCCGGCGGAACCTTTCTCATCTGCAACGAGAGCAGTGGCGACACGGACAAGGATGAGAAGTGGACGGAGATTATCGGCGGTATGACCATATACAGCGGCGATGAGCTGAAAACATTTCTGGAAAACGCCGGATTCTGCAATGTTCAAATCCATAAAAACAAAATGGGCTGGCTCTGCGTGACAGGACAGAAGCGGGAGGAATAAGGAATGCTGCTGCAAACGATTCTGGAAGGACTGGGGCTGGGGGCGCTGCTGGTCTTGGTGTGCGCTGTCGGCATCCACAAGGGTGCTGTCGGCATGGCGCATTTGTATGACGCGAAGGTACAGGAACGGTGCGTTGCGCTGGGTCTGACCACAAAGGAAAAGATCAAGCAAAACTCGCTGAGTTTTAAGCTGATCTGCGTTCCGGGATATCTTGCTTATGTGCTGATTTGCGTGTATGCCATCAACGGTGTGCAGACATTTTGGGGCGGTTTCTGGCAGTGCTTTGTAATCCTGTCCGTGATGAATCTCATCGACCGGCTTGGCATCGACGGCTATTGGGTCGGACACACCAAGGCGTGGGTGATTCCGGGAACCGAGGATCTGATGCCGTACATCTCAAAAGCCGATAAGCAAAAGAAATGGCTGTTCGGAACCGTGGGAATGGCCGTGATTTCCCTGCTCCTTGCGGAACTCGGACTGCTGCTGTAAGGAGGAAATACCGATGTCAAAGAAAGCGACCGAATTTCAGAAAAGAGAAATGAGCAAGATGTACCGCGGCAAGGAAATCTTCAAGCCGCTGAACACCGGTTGGGTGGATGAGCGCGTGGCCTGCGTGCGGGAGTGGGTGGCGAACATCTTCTTCTACCGCAAGGGTGACACCACCATCATGATCGATGCCGGGTACAACTACGACCGGCTGGCAGAAAAAATGGACTGGCTGGGCATCGACCCGCAGTCCATCCGGCACATCCTCATCACTCATCAGGACACCGACCACGTGGGCGCGGTGGAGGCAGACAGCCCCGGTTTGTTCCGGAGCGCAAAGCTCTATATCGGCGAGATTGAAAACCGGTATCTCACCGGCGAGGTGCGGCGAAAAGTCATATATCATCTCTATAAATTGCCGCAGGTCGCAATTAGCAACGAAAAGGTGCTGCTGCATGACGGCGAGACTTTCGAGATTGACGGCATCAAAATTGAGTGCTTCCTTGTCCCCGGTCACACATGGGGGCATATAGTCTATCTCATTGACGACAAATATCTCTTCACCGGCGACACTCTCTGGTTCGGCGCGGACGGCGGCTACAGTTTCATTTCCTCTCTGGCAGAAAGCAATAAACTGGCGGTAAAGTCGCTGGCGGCGCTGGAGCAGAAACTGCAAAGCCGTGACCTGCATCCGCTGTTTCTCACCGGTCACACCGGCTGGACGGACAACTTCGAGTTCGCCTTTGCCCATAAGGACAAGCTTTGCTCACCGTTCAAAAAGCGGGTTCCCGACCCCACCGCGCCTTATGACGCTTATGATGAATCGGACGACACGGAGGAAGTGGCGAGGGCCGGGTATCTTCAGGCTGTGGGGCGATAAAGGAGGATGACTGTGCGCTATAAAATTGAAAAGAACACGGTGCAGGAGACGCTGATCATTCCGCTGTACGCACGGAAAATGTGCTCCGAGCTGTACCCCAATTTGTACCGGGATGAGGCGGCACTGCGGCTGATGAACGCGGTGGACTATGATTTTTCGGCGCTTCAGAAGAAATCCCACAAACTCATGCAGCAGTTTGGCTTTTTAGAGGCTGCCATGCGGCAGAACGCCCTTGCCTACGAGGTGCGGGAGTATCTGAAAAGTCATCCCAATGCGGCGGTGGTGAATCTCGGCTGCGGGTTGGACAGCACAGGTCGGGCTTGCGATAACGGTAAATGCAAGCTCTACAATCTGGACTTTCCGGACGTCATCGCTGTGCGCAACGAGCTGCTCCCAGCCGGGGATCGGGAGGAAAATATCCCCTGCGACCTCAACGATACATCGTGGTTTGAGAGAATCGACGCCTCCGGCGGCGCGGTCTTTTTTGCGGCGGGAGTGTTCTACTATTTCCTAAAGGAGCAGGTAAAAACACTGGTACGTGCTATGGCAGACGCCTTTCAAGGCGGCGTACTTGTGTTTGACGCCGCCAACGAAAAGGCGGTGAAACTGATGCTGAAAACATGGCTGAAGGATGCCGAGATTAAGGATGTGGGCGCATACTTTGCCGTTTCGGACGCGAAAAGCGAGATCGGCGCGTGGGACAGCAGTTTGCGGGTCTCCAGCCGGGGCTATATGCTGGGCTACCACGATCTGAAAGACCCGTCAGTCAGCGGCTTTTTCCGCTTTCTTGCCCGAGTCGGCGACGGGATGATGAACATGCAGATCATAAAGATCGGATTTGGAGGGAAAAGCAATGAAGCATCAGCACTTTGATGTGGAGACCGTCGGCTTTTACGGCGCGTACTGGGCGTGTGCCGGCGGATCGGACTGCGCGGTCATTGCGATGATTGGTGACGATCCGGAGGATTGGCTTGCGCGTTCTGCCGTGAAATGGCTCTGCGGGCGGGGCGTAAATGTGCTCACCATGTCGCCTGCGAAAAAGGATTACGGCCATCATAATTATCCGCTGGAGCGCGTGGAGACGGCCATTTCGTGGCTGAAAGCCAACGGCAACCATAAAATTGGCATTGCCGGTGCATCGACTACGGGAACGCTGGCGCTGACAGCGGCTGCCATGTTCCCGGATGTCACCCTGACCATTGCCATGACGCCCAGCGATTTTGTGTGGCAGGGTTTCATGCAGGGCAAAAGGGACGGCTGCAAGGAATGGCCGGTCGAGGGCGAGTCGCTGTTCTCCTACCGGGGCAAGCCGCTGCCCTATATGCCGTTTTGCTATCAGCATCCCGACTATTGGCACTGCATCGCCGCCGAGAGCAAGCACACCGGCGATATGGTCAACTCCCGCAAGCTGTTTGACGATTCCGAGGCGGCGCATCCGATCGAGCCGGAAGAATATATCCCTGTTGAAAACATCCGGGGAAAGCTGCTGCTGATCGGCGCGGAGGACGATGCGCTGTGGGATACCGCAAAGTATATCCGCCGTATGGAAAAGCGCCTTGCGGAAAAGCCGCATGAGTGCGAGATTGAAACAATGGTTTATGCTCACGGCACCCACTTTGTCTTTCCGGAGGGGATGCTGAAAATCATGCTGCCGGTTGGCTCCGGCCTGTTTGTGCAGTTGGCGTTTCAGGCGGCAAAGAAATATCCCAAGGAATGCCGCCAGACCCGGATAGACATCGAGAAACGGATGTGCCGGACTCTTGCGGAATGGAAAGGAGAGAAGTGAGATGCGCCGGAATGGAATGCCCATGGCAATGTGGGCAGTGTTTGCAAAATCATTTGAAAAGCAACTGACAGAGGTGTTTGGTTATGATGCTAAAACCGCAAAAGCAATCCGAAAGACCGCAAAATTGAAGTACAAAGAGATCATCGCAAAGCTGCCCGAATTTGAAAAAGGTGATCGGTTCAGCATGAACATCATTGGCTGCGCCATGCTGGGGGCGTTCGTTCTCTGTATGCCGAGGCGGCCGGATACGGAGTCGCTGACGGTATACTATGAGAATGCCCAGATGACGCCGCTGATGAAGTGGTTCTGCCGCCAAAGCGGCAAGTCGAAGTTCACGCCCAAGGATATCGCCGGAATGAAAGCCACCGCTGCCCGGAAGGCGGCTGACCGCAACCCCTACTCGTGGAACATGGACTTTTACGAGTATCCCGACGGCAGCGGTTATGAGGGGCGCTTTACCAGGTGCGGCATCTGCGTGCTGATGAAAGAACTGGGGCTGTACGACCTGACCCCCGCCCTGTGCCGTCTGGACTACACCATGAGCGAGGCGGGCGGCGTGACGAATTTTGTGCGGCAGTATACCCTTGCCTCCGGCGGACCTTACTGCGACTGCGGGTATAAGAAGAAACGACTGCAAGAGGACAGAGCATGAAATACTTTGAATTGCAGAGATTTGATTGAATAAACAATATGATTGACATCTTTTTTCATGACAAAACGGGCGTGGTTTCCGGCTTTCCCGGACAAATAGATGGCTTTGAATATGCGGATGGTAACGGAGAAATCCACTACTACCGGCTGTTTGACGGCGTGGGAATCATGCTGCTGCGGCTGGAAATGGAGGCGTACACAGAAATTCGGACACAGATCGGGAGGCTGGAAGTCAATTTCTGCGTGAACGGACGGTTTGAAACCAGCTTTTCCATGCGGGATCGTGTTCTTCTGAAGCCGGGCGACATGGCGGTCAGTTGCTACGATGGCTTTCACGGAAGCAGTTCGGCGTCCTGCTTTCCGCTGGGCTACTACGAGGGAATCTGTCTGGAGATCGAACCGGCCGCCGCGGGAAATTGGATAATGCAGAACGCACCTGCGTTTTCAGTGGATTTTGCCGCATGGAAGCAAAATCTTCTGGGCTGTAAATGGTATATGGTCGGCGCTGCGGGGCCGCGCTGTGAGCATGTATTCCGGGAGCTTTACGAAAGTGCGTTCTATGAAGATCCCGGCTTTTTGCAGCTCAAGACGCTGGAACTTCTGATGCTGCTTGGGCGTATTCCACAGGAGAATGCTCATGGTTGGTAAAGAAGCAACAATAAATTAGATATGACAGTACCCCTGCTATTCCGTATAATTTGGGGAACACTCCATGTTTCTGCATTTACAGAAATTGAAAATCAAACACGGTCACGCTATAATATATTTTGTTGATGTTATCTTCAAATATTTTTTGTAACAAAATGTTACTTGCCTACTCTTATTGCTGAAAGGAGGTGTGCATAATTGAATACCCCTAATTTTAGTGACATATATACCTTATATTTTGAAGATGTATATAAATATCTGTTAGCTCTTTGCCACGATGAAGAACTTGCAGAAGAATTAGCGCAAGATACTTTTTTTAAGGCTATGAAAAGCTATGAGAACTTTCGAGGTGACTGTAAAATAACGACTTGGCTGTGCCAAATTGCGAAGCATTCATTTTTCTTGTATGAGAAGCACAGGAAAAGAAATATCGACCTTAATTCTGTAGAGAATGAAATAGTTGATACTAATTCCATAGAGATTTTGTTAGGACAAAGAGAGCAGGCGTTTGGAATACATAAACTGCTACACAATTTACCAGAGCCATATAAGGAAGTCTTTTCTTTACGGGTGTTAGGAGAATTAAGTTATCAGGATATAGCAAAACTTTTTGGTAAAACAGAAAGTTGGGCAAGAGTAACCTTTCATAGAGCTAAATTAAAAATCATTGAACAAGTAAAGGAGGAAAGTTATGAGTAAAATTTCATGCGACATCATTCAAGATATGTTGCCGCTGTATTATGATGAAGTTTGTTCAGCAGACAGCAGAAAAATGATTGAGGAGCATTTGCAGGAATGTGAAAAGTGTTCCAATATTTTTCAGAAGCTAAAAACAGAATGTGTGGTTGATACAAAGGAAAATGCTGAAAGCATACAAAGCAGTGTCATGGGGAAGATGGCACATTCATGGAAACGTTCACTATTAAGGTCATTTATCATAGGAATTGTAATAACGACTATCGTCCTTACAGCGATATTTGGAACATATTATGCCTTGTTTATAAGACAAAATAGCATGGTAAGCCCAGAGCAAATTTCAATCTCGGCATATTCACTGACCGATGAACAGATTACTTTTAGATTAGAACTACTTGACGGATACTGTGGAGGAACAATTAAGACTTACACAGACGAAAATAGAAACTTGTATATTTCTGTATTAAGAACGGTTATCAAAGAAGAATTATCCGATGGAGAAACCGAAATAATGAATTATGGGTTTAACCATGAAAAAAAGGACTACATTGCTGTATATTATGGTACACCTAATAATTGTGAGCTTATTTGGAAGAAAGGCGATTTATTACCTACTGCACCAAAAGATATTTTCGAGTAAAGCTGCATAAAATTTGAGGGTAGCTATCTTTGTGTGAGGTAGCTACTCTTTATACTTTAGAGCTTAAAAAACTGCAAATCATGTGTAACATTCTGTGATGGTGCTGCTCTTATGGGTGAAAGGAGGAAAACACTATACTATACTTATCAACTTGCAAAAAGAAGGAATTTAATATTATGATGAAACAGAAAAAAATAATTGTTCCTATTCTCACTCTTGCCGTAATGCTTTTGATGGTTGGTGGCGTATATGCTGTTTTTTCTTCAACTCAACCTGAAAAAAGCAAAGCTGAAAATGTTCGGGATACCACTGACCAAGACTATGAAAAAGGGCTTACGGAAGAACAAAAGTCATTTAATGAACTAATCAACAAACAGATTTACGAAGAAACTGCTAATAACTTAGAACAGTATGAGCAATACGGTTTAACCTATAATTCTGACGAAAACCAGCTGTTTTTTAATGGTAAGTCAGTCTGCTATTTTGCTGATAACCGGGCTACCGATGGAACTTTTGAAGGAACTGAGGTACACTCTGCAAACGGTGATATTAGCATTATTACAGAAAGAGATAGAAATGGAAATATAACTGGTCTAAAACAGATGGAAATCCCAGAATTAACAGATTTTCTTGAAAAGTCGTGGAAAGAAAAATAATTTCTTTAGGTAAGTGATTAAAACACAAATAGCAAACCCAGCCGGAGCAGTCAACGGTCAAGATGAACGGGCTAAAGCCCGCCGTTGACAGCCCCGCCCGGTTTCGCAAATGGGTAATCAAGGGGCGACAGCAAAAAGTGCTGCCGCCCTTTGTCATCATAAAAAGCAACTATCAACCAGCCACAACTCTTTGCGGAGGGAAGGGGGGATTTCCTATGACTTGCACAGAAGAATACAAAGAGCATATCGAGTACACATTCCACGCTTTTTGTAAAATTGTTATCCGCAATGCCAGCTACACAGCGCTGCGGACATGGAGCAGGAAACACAAAAGAGAAATATCCCTTGACTACATCACAGATGAAAAGCACTATCCTTTAGGCACGACAGATGAATATTTCAAAGCCCCGGAGCCGGACGAGGAATACATCGTCCATCTTTGCGGCGATACCGTTATCCTAAGCAATGGGCTGCTGGTACAAGCCCTCTCCCGTCTGCCAGCGCAGAAGCAGGAAATGCTCTATCTGTCCTTTTTTAAGCGTATCTTCTATCAGAGCGAGGATGAAAATTCCGGCCAGTTTACCTATTTCGCGTTCTCGCCCGACACCATGGAAACCACCTATCATCTGGAGTTTCGCTATGCGGAGGATCTAAGTGATCTGCAAAGCTGGTTCGAGGGCAATTACGCCTACTGGAACGCGGCGGCGATTGCGGAAGATTATGATCAGGCAACCATGAAGAATGTCATTGAACTTTTCACCACGGAAAATTTGTCTGCGGCAGAATAAACGGCACCTGCGCACCCGCTTGATTCAGGCGGGTGCGCAGGCGCGCTTATCGGTAAGGATGTGATTTTATTGAAAAAGCAATCTGACTTTTCCCGCCTGATGGGCTATGCGGGCAGGTATCGGGTTTTTACCTATGCCTCCTGGGTGCTTTCCGCCATCAGTGCGCTGACGGCGCTGGTGCCGTTCCTCTATATCTGGATGATTCTGCGGGATGTACTGGCCGCTGCGCCAAACTTTGCGCAGGCGGTGAACATTCCTCATTACGGCTGGATGGCAGTGCTATTCGCGGTGCTGTCTTACCTTATTTACATTGCGGCGCTGATGTGCTCCCATCTGTCGGCGTTCCGGGTGGCGACCAATCTGCGGCTGGCAGTGTCGGAGCATCTGGCACTGCTGCCGCTGGGCTTTGCCGAAAACTTCGGCAGCGGTAAGCTGCGCAAGATCATCCACGAGAGTACCGGAGCCGCCGAGACCTATCTTGCCCACCAGCTGCCCGACCAGTACAACGCCATCGCCACCCCGGTGGGGCTGCTGGTGCTGCTGTTGGCGTTCGACTGGAGGTTGGGGCTGCTGAGCCTTGCGCCGGTGGCGCTGGCTTTCCTCATTATGGCGACCATGACCGGCAAGCAGATGGTCGAAAAAATGCGGCAGTACGGCAATGCCTTGGAGGCCATGTCCAACGAGGCAGTGGAATACGTCCGGGGCATTCCGGTGGTCAAGACCTTCGGGCAGAGTGTGTTTTCCTTCAAAAAATTCAAGACCGCCATTGATGAGTACGAAAAGTGGGTCATCTCCTACACCAAAGACCTGCGCCTGCCCATGATGTTCTACACCGCCGCCGTCAACGGCGTGTTCGCCTTTCTGATTGCAGGCGGGCTGCTGTTCACGACACACGGCGTGACCCCGGTATTTCTGCTGAACCTGCTGTTCTATATCATCATCACGCCGGTGATCTCCCTGACCTTGACCCGCATAATGTACATGAGCGAGAACAAGATGGTGGTAGCGGATGCGCTGGCACGCATCGACTCGGTGCTGGAGGCAGCACCCATGCAGATTCGGGCTGTTCCGCAGCACCCGCAGGATGCTTCTGTCGCGCTGCAGAACGTGCATTTCAGCTATGACGGAAAAAACGAGGTTATTAAGGGCGTTTCGCTGGAGATTCAGCCGGGACAGACCGTGGCTTTTGTAGGTCCCTCCGGCGGCGGCAAATCCACGCTGGCAAACCTTGTCTGCCGGTTCTTTGATGTGCAGAACGGCAGCGTCCGAGTAGGCGGAGCGGATGTGCGGGCAATCCCCAAGGAAGAGCTGATGGATACCATCTCCTTTGTGTTCCAGAACAGCCGCCTGCTCAAGGGCAGCATTCTGGATAATGTCCGTCTGGGCAGACCGCAGGCCACCGAAGCCGAGGTGCTGGCAGCGTTGAAAGCAGCGCAGTGCATGGATATCGTAGAGAAGTTCCCGGCGGGCATCCATACCGTTATCGGCACCAAGGGCGTGTATCTGTCCGGCGGCGAGCAGCAGCGCATTGCCATTGCACGCGCCATGCTGAAAAATGCGCCCATCCTGATTCTGGACGAGGCCACCGCTTTTGCCGACCCGGACAATGAAGCTAAGGTGCAGGCAGCCTTTGCCCGGCTTGCCAAGGGCAAAACCGTGCTGATGATCGCACACCGCCTGTCCACCGTAGCCAACGCCGACTGCATCTATGTGGTGCAGGATGGGCAAATTGCAGAATCCGGCACAAAGGACGAGCTGTGTGCGCAGAACGGACTGTTTGCCCGGATGTGGCAGGAGTATCAGGCCTCGGTGCAGTGGAAGGTCGCAAAGGAGGGGTAAAGATGATTGAAAAAATTCAACACGCCACGGCCAGCTCCCCGGAGGGCGCAAAGGGGCTTGTAAAGGGCGTTTTGGCGTGTGCGTTCCAGAATATGGCATTCATGCTGCCCACCGGGCTGCTGTACCTCTTGGTAAAGGATCTGCTGGCAGGCTCCGCGAACGGGAGAACCGCCTTTTATCTGCTGGGGTGTGCGGTCTGCTTTGCGCTGATTTTTCTGACCACATGGTTCCAGTACAACGGCACCTATTTTACTACTTATAAAGAGAGCGGCACCCGCCGCCTGACCCTTGCGGAGCGGCTGCGCAAGCTGCCCCTGTCCTTTTTCGGCAAGCGCGACCTTGCCGACCTGACCAGCACCATCATGGCAGACTGCGAGGTGTTGGAAAAGAACTGCTCCCACTTCATCCCCGGTCTGTTCGGTTCCCTCATCTCCACGGTGCTCATTGCCCTGAGCCTGTTCGCCTTTGACGGACGGATGGCGCTGGCGGCCCTGTGGGTCATCCCGGTATCCGCTGCCATCGTGGTGGGCAGCTACCGGGTGCAGGACAAGGTGCAGGCCAAGACCATGGCAGCGAAAATGGCCTGTGCGGACGGCATTCAGGAGTACATCGAAACCCTCCGCGACCTGAAAGCCAGCAATGCGGAGCAGCGGTATCTGTCCGGTCTTTCCGACAAAATTCGGGCTGTGGAAAAGCAGTCCATCGCGGCAGAGCTGGAAACAGCGCTGTTTGTGTCCTCTGCGAGCATGGTGCTCAAGCTGGGCATTGCGTCGGTGGCACTCACCGGCGCGGTGCTGCTGGTGCAGGGCAGTATCGACGTGCTGACCCTGTTTCTGTTCCTGATGGCGGCTTCCCGGATGTACGACCCTATGCAGGGCGCGTTGCAGAATCTGGCGGCGGTCATTGCCATGCGCACCAATGTGGGGCGGATGAACGAGATTCTGGACGCTCCCCTGCAGACCGGCAGCGAGCAGCTGACCAATCAGGGCTGCGATATCGTGTTCGACCATGTGGGCTTTGCCTACCACTCCGGCGAAACGGTGCTGCGGGATGTCTCCTTTACCGCAAAGCAGGGCGAGGTCACGGCACTGGTGGGACCCTCCGGCGGCGGCAAGACCACCGTTTCCCGGCTGGCGGCACGGTTCTGGGACTACCAGAAGGGCAGCATCACCGTGGGCGGCATGGAGGTTTCCCGAATCGACCCGGAAAAGCTCATGAGCCTGTATTCCATCGTGTTTCAGGATGTGACTCTGTTTGATAACACCATTCTGGAGAACATCCGCCTTGGCCGCAAGGACGCCACGGACGAAGAAGTTCTTGCGGCGGCAAAGCTGGCAAACTGCGAAGAATTTGCCGAAAAGCTGCCGGACAAGTGGAACACGAACATCGGCGAGAACGGCTGCACCCTTTCCGGCGGCGAGCGTCAGCGCATTTCCATTGCCCGCGCCTTCCTGAAGGATGCGCCCATCATTCTGTTGGACGAAGCCACCGCCAGTCTGGACGTGGAAAACGAAACTGTCATTCAGGAGGCACTTTCCCGGCTCATAAAACACAAAACCGTCCTTATCATCGCCCACCGGATGCGCACCGTAGCCGGTGCGGACAAAATCGTGGTGCTGTCAGGCGGCGTGGTGGCCGAACAGGGCAGCCCGGCAGAGCTGTTCGCCCGGAAGGGACTGTACACCCACATGGTGGATCTGCAGACCGAAAGCCAGCGCTGGGCCATCTGACCCAATTCAAAACAGCCCCGCGGCACAACAAAAAAGGACATCTATTCAAAAGAGTAGGTGTCCTTTTTAGCACCTGAATCCGTCAGCTAACAGTCAAGTTTAAATCGCTTCCTTATCACTGTTACCCTGCGCAAAGCTGTGTCCTATGGGAAACTGGTAAATGGTGTTGATGTCTGCAAATTCTGCAAGCAGTGGGTTGTGTCTGCTGCCGCTATGAAAAGGGCTTACGGTAAGGCAAAAGGCAGCCCCGTATCTCGCCCGCATTGACCATTTTTTGACCACCAACTGACCACCGGCAGTTATTTTTATTGCTGGTGGTCAGTTTTTATCGTTGGCACATTGTTTTATACTGCTTGTGATAGATGTGCTGTAGCAGTGCAGAACCAACAAAAAATCACTGTATATCATCGAATTGTACTCCGCGTCGTAGTTCTCCGACGCTAGGTGCCGGGGGTTCGAATCCCTTCAGGCGCACCAAGAGCCTGTGACATAAAGAATGCCACAAGCTCTTTTCTTTGTTGTATTGCACAAAACCAGCGAAGTCGATGACCGATTTTCCAGGTGCGTTTTATAGAGATGTCCAACCATTTTAAGTCGGTTGGGCTTTTTTGTTGGGCGGCTTGGTGTGCGTTTTCCCGCCCCTGCCGCCCCGTTTTGCAGTTTTTCAGCGGAATTTTCAACTTTTCCCTGCTGTTTTCAGAATGTTTTCAATTTCCTCGCAGCCAATTTCCCATTGGCTGCGGGGTTTTTTCGTTTTTTGCAGTTGCCGACAAAATGGGAACCGCCCGCACTTTCATTCCTTTCCCCATTATGCGAATGTGTGGCGGGTTCTCAAATCGGACATCTTCTATGCAAAGACTGCAAATTTCTGATACACGTGCGGCGGTGTCATACAATACGCATAACCCGTAAGGCCTCGCCGCCCTGTGTACCGGCGGGCAAAATGGTGCAGTGGACCATTTTTGTGAAAGGCACATACCGCGTTGTAACAAAATGTGATTATTCTTTCTCGCTTCGGTGCAAAGAAACAAAATGATACAATAAATTGAAAAAGGGCGACCTTTTGTCATTGTGGAATACAAAGGAATACTCTATCATTGAATTGTTGGAATTGCACGAATTCGGGCTTTGTTGGTTGAGAATAATTGATGAAATGACAAGGAGGATACTAATGCTCAAGTCTGTCCGTGTGAAAAATCCAGACGCAATTACGCTGCGAGACTGTTTCGGCGCAACGGCGCTGTCTACTGTAAATGGTCTGTGTACCGTGTTTATGTCCAGTATGTTTATGCAGTATATGACCGACTACGCCGGGCTGGGCGCTATGGGGGCGACCTTGGCTACATCGCTTCTTCTGTTTGCGCGGATCTTTGATGCCGTGGATGATCCCATTCAGGGATTTTTGATGGATCGCGGGAAACGAACCAAAATCGGAAAGTACAAACCCTTTTTTCTCCTCAGCATACTGCTGACCGGCATTGGCTGTGTATGCCTCTACTCGTTCCCGTCCGAGTTGGCGTCCAAGCCCGTACTGGTTGTTGTGTGGGTTATCGTTTTCTACTTTTTGTTTGATGTGGGAACATCCTTTTATAAGGATAATCTTTTGTTCCGAACGATGACCAATGATCCCAACGAACGTTCCAAGCTGGTTATCGGGCCGCGGGTTTGGACCATGATCCTGGGCGTCGTTACGTCCGCCTTTACGGCTGTGCTGGTTGCGGTCAACGAACGCGTGGGCAACTATCACGACTCATTTGCCATCCTGATCACTGCTATTGTTGGTGCAGCGATGGTGCTCTCCCTTATTGGCTGGTTCCTTGTCAAGGAAAAGCACAGTGTGCAGGAAGAAGAGGCAGAGCCGGTAAAGTTTAAGGACTTCTTTCTTCTGTTCAAAGAGAACAAGCCGATGGTGGTCTACTATTTGAAAGGCATCTTTTCCGGTTTTATCTGGTCCCTTATTTTTGCCACGCCTGCGTATTACATAAAATGGGGATTCTGCACGGATCTGACCACCGGCGTCACAAACATGGAGCAGTATGGTGTCCTCAACGGCATTTCTTCCATGATGATGCTCATACCGCTCCTGGTTGGTGCAGTTATTGGTCGTCCGCTCTTGAAGCTCTTTAAGAACAACCCGATCAAAATGACTTGTTTCCTTCTGGTTGTGCAGTCTGTCGGCGGGGTGGTCCTGTTTATTACCCAGATGGCGGGTCTGCTTACGAATGTTCCTGCGCTGTTCTTCGTTACCCTGTTCATCATGGCAGTGGGGGTGGGAACTGACTTTGTCCCGCAATCCATGGTGGAAATGGAGATTATGGACTACAACATTTATAAAACCGGCAAGGATCGTTCTGCCTTGACAATGGTTGTCGGCGGTTTCATTGTCAAAGCGCAGGCAGCGCTTTCGGCTGCGATTATTGGCGCTGTGCTCATGTCAATCGGCTACAACGTGGATCCCGTCACCTCCGAATACATGGGGGAACTGTCGCAGATTCCGACCATGCTCAATTGGTTTATCGTTATCATGGGTCTTGTTCCTGCCATCCTCGGCGTATTGTCGGCTTTGATCCTGCGGACATACCCGATCAAGGACGATGAGCGCCGAAAAATCCGGGAATGCCTGGATCACCGCAATGCCGGGTAAGGATCATTCCTCCGCAATATGGCGGCGGTATTCCAATGGGGTGAGGCCGTACTCGCGCCGAAACACTTTGTAGAATTGCGTTCTGTTCTCATAGCCCATGGATGCCGCGATCTGGCAGACCGGCAGCTCTGTGGTTCTCAGAAGCCGCGCCGCCTCGGCCATCTGTACTTTTTGACAGTACGCTTTCAGAGTGTATCCGGTGTTTGTCTTGATGATGCGGGATATATGCTCGCAGGAGTAGTTAAGTGCCTCCGCCAGATTGGTCCGCTGGATAGCCCCGTGGTGAGTTTCAATCAGCTTCTTGACCTGTTCCGCCGTCAGCAGTTCTTGACTGTTCCTCAGCGAAATGTGTGTTGCTTTGTATATGTCAGGATTCTCCAAGGCGGCAAACAGCCGGAGCAGAGAGGAATAAACGTCAAACTGGTATCCGATCCGCTTGACCGTAAAGGCGCGAATCAACTCCTGGGTGAGCTGCGGGATCGTATCTGCTCCTAAAAGGGTAAAGTCCAGGTAGTCCTTTTTATAGTCGGCACGTTCCGACAGATTGTCGCTGAAAAACTGATTGAGAATGCTTTTGTACTGAAACGGCGGCGGAAATGATTTGGGCCACTGCGTCAGCAGAGAGGCATCGATGCCGATGTAAACGATATCCGCATTCGACATATCTGTTTCGCGATGCATGGTGTTTCGATTGAGGAGACAAAGGTTTCCCTGCGTATAGGTAGTCTCGGCCCCCTCGATCATCACCCGGACTTGGCCCCGCTGCACATACATCAGCTCAAAAAAATTATGTTTGTGCATGTAGGTCTCATGAAAGAATTCGTGCTTGTTCGGGGTGTGAACGCAAAAGGACCATGCATCCATATAGTTGGAAAACAGGTACTCCTGAGGTTTCTGGATGCTGGTTACAATGGACAACGGAGAAAAATAGTCCCGTTCGGCCGTATGGTTGCGAAGATAGTTCGGACCATGGCTGCCGGTCTGGTTCCGCATTTCATCAATGCTGTCAAAAAACAGGTGTTCCATGCGGGCATCCCCCCTTTTATGGCAGTATAGCATGGAATTAAGTATAGTATAACATAGAATTGAGTATTTTTGAAGGAGGAAGTTTCTGTGAAGCGGCAATGTTATAACCCCTATCTTCCCAGTTGGGAATACATCCCGGATGCTGAACCGAAGGTATTTGGTCAGCGGCTGTACATTTATGGGAGCCACGATCTCTTTGGTGCCAAGGAATACTGTGAGGGCGATTACGTATGCTGGTCGACCCCGGTAGAGGATCTTTCCGACTGGCGATATGAAGGCGTAATCTTCAAAAAGCAAGATACGCCGTGGAATAAAGAGAACCTGTCCTACTATGCACCGGATGTGGTGCGCGGCACAGACGGACGGTACTACCTTTACTATTCGGTGGCCAATACGTCGATCACATCGGTCGCTGTGTGTGACAAACCTGCGGGAAAATACCAATATTTGGGCGATGTTCACTTCCCGGACGGGCGAGTCTACGGCTCAAAGCCGGAGGATTGGTTTATGTTTGACCCAGCCGTTCTGGTGGATGATGACGGGCGGGTGTTTCTCTACGTGGGCAGCGGGCAGAAATCCAATGGACAATTCGGCCACGAGATCAAGGGGCTGTTTGTGATGGAACTCAGCTCTGATATGCTGACCATCATCAGTGAACCCACCATCATCATGCCGGCGGATTTTGATCCCAAGAAGCCGAACTATTGGGAAGGACCCTCTATCCGTCACATCGGTGAGTGGTATTATCTGGTCTATCCGGCCACGGACATCACCGGTCTCAATTACGCGATGAGCCTGTTCCCCGACAAGGGATTTATCCACAAGGGACCGATCCATTCCTCAAGTGATATCGGTCTGGAGGGCAGAAAGCTCATGAATGCGGCATATCCGATGGGAAACAGCCACGGCGGTATGGTATGCGTCCACGGGCAATGGTATATATTTGACCACCGAACGACCAATGGCGCCAAACGAAACCGGCAGGCGGTAGCTGAGCCCATTGAGATCCGTGAGGACGGGACCATCCGCATGGTGGAGTCCACGAGCTGCGGATTGAATGGCGGCCCTTTGAAGGGAATCGGGACCTATCCGGCCTACATTGCCTGTGTCCTGCACCATGCCGGAATGTTTGGTCTGCGCAACCCGATGGACGGACCCGAGATCACCCAGGATGGTCCGGACTACGAGCCGCCGGAGCTCGCGGAACGGGAAGTGACCATAGAGACAGAGAGCGCGGCACCAAAGGCGTATATTTCCAAAATGAAGAATGGCAGTATTGCCGGTTTCCGATATTTTGATCTGACTGAAAGCACCCACATTGCTGTAACGGTTCGCGGTGCAGGCGGCGTGCTGGAACTCTTACCCGGGGAAAAAGATCCTGTCATAGCATCCATTCCCCTTGCCGGGACAGCCGACTGGACAACCGCCGGAGTAAAATTCGACGCCGGACGTCTGGCGTTGGAGAGCGGGCGCCCCCTGGATTCCTGCCCGCTGTATTTCCGGTATAAGGGAAAGGGAACGCTTGACATCTTGAGTATTACATTGGCATAAGGAGAGATAATGATGGACTGGACACCAATCTGGCACCAAGCCGCGGCCCCTGCCTTCGCGATGGGCTTTTTGGCGGGCAAGAAAAAAACAGTGGTGTATTCTGTGATATCCCAGGTTTCGGGCGAGAAACTTCGGATCCGTTTCTCCAACCACTATGGAAAGAAACCCTACACCATTGGGGGACTGACCGTGTGGGCACAGGGAGAGATGCATACCGTCACGCGGGACGGCAGCTGTGTTTTCACGGTTCCCGCGGGGGAAAGCTGCTATTCGGATGCGTTGACGCTCCCAGTGACGATGGGGGAAGAGCTGGAAATCAGACTCTACTATGCATCCAAGGTCATGGACAGCAATATGATCGAGGAAAATGCGGTAAGCTACCAGGGAAATCATACGACGGACAGCGAGCTGCCCCCACCCCGGCGGGAAAAGTATATGGAACAGTACGGCCTTTATGAGGCGATTCCCGGGATGGATCAGATCGAGGTGTTTACCGGGCAGCCTTCCAAAATCATCGTGGCGTTCGGGGACAGTATAACGGCTTTGAACCGCTGGGTAAAACCGTTGCAAAGGCGTCTGTTCGATGCGTATGGCGGTGACTACGCACTGATGAACGCCGGAATCAGCGGGAATTGTCTGCTTTATGATGTCCCGGGCCTGATGGGAGCTTCCTACGGGGAAAAAGGGGTGTCCCGCTTTGAGCGCGATGTACTCCGTTTTTCAGGACTCTGCGGCGTGATTTTGGCGTTGGGGGTCAATGATGTAGCCTACTATTCCCAAAAGACAGGGGCGGTCATCTCGCTGGAACAATATGCTTCGGCTGTAACCGATATTGTGGATCGGCTTCATAAGGCCGGTGTCCGGGTGATTGCCCAGACGCTTCCGCCCCGCAGCGGTTTTGTGAAAAAAGGGTATACCCCGGAGATGGAGGCGCTGAGAGTCAGCATCAATGAATGGATCCGAGATAGCGCGCTGTTCGATTATATGGTTGATGCGGATGCACTGCTGCGCGATCCGAAGAATCCTTCGTTCACCGACGAGCGTTATCACCAGGGGGATCACCTGCACCCGAATCAGGCCGGAGGAATGCTGATGGCGCAGGCGTATGATTTGCAAAAGCTGACGGGGGAGGCGTAGACATGGGAAAAAAGTATTTCACGCTCAGCTTTGATGATGGACTGGAACAGGACAAACGGGTGATCCGGCTCATGAGGCAATACGGACTCAAGGGAACCTTCAACCTCAATGCCGGCCTGTTTGGCACCCGCGGCGAGGTGAAGGGGCTTGGGACCTTCTCTTTTCAGGATTGCCCCGAAGGCGTAAAGCACAAGTTTCCATTTTCCTATGTGCAGCACAACCGAATTCCACAGGACGAGGTGCGCCAGGTCTATGAGGGAATGGAGATTGCCACCCATGGTTTCCGGCATGAACCGCTGGGGGCTGTCAGCGAGGATGAAATGCGCGCATCGGTGGATGCGGACAAGACCGCGCTGGAAAAAATCTTCGGCACCACGGTCGTGGGACACGCCTATGCGCAGGGTTCAACCTCGCCGGCTGCCCAGGCGTATCTGAAGGCGCAGGGGTATCAATATGCCAGAGCGGTCTTTCCCTCCGGCGGCTTTGCATTCCCGGAGGATCCGATGAACTTTCGGCCTTCCTCCTCGCTGATTCTGAAAAATGCCGTGAAACTGGTGGAGCGTTTCAAATGTGAGGAACCAGGAGAAAAGGATCTGCTGTTGTTCCTGTGGGCACACAGTTATGAAATGGACTACGACAAGGGAAACGCCAGTTGGTATGCTTTGGAGCGGCTTTTTGAATCAATCGCAGGCCGAAGCGATATCGTATATTGCACAAACAGCGAAGCGTTCGCGCATATTTAAGGAGAGCAGGAAAGTGAAAAAGAAAGATTTTAACCGGGATTGGCTATTTGGCGCCGTGGGAAAGGAACCGTCTATGCAGCCGGTCACGCTTCCCCACGATGCCATGCTGTACGAGAAACGCTCGAAGGATGCGGCAACAGCGGGAGCGTGCGGATACTTTCCCGGCGGGGCCTATGTCTACGTCAAACGGTTTCTTGTGCCTGAAACGTGGCGGACACAGTCCGCTGTGCTGGAATTTGAGGCAGTTTATCAAAACGCGCAGGTGTTCGTGAACGATGCGCTTGTGGCTGAACAGCGGTACGGGTATACCAACTTCTTTGTGGTGCTGGACCCACAACTGAAGTATGGCGAAGAAAATGAAATCAAAGTGATTGCGGACAACTCGTCTGTACCCAATTCCCGTTGGTATTCCGGCAGCGGAATTTATCGCAGCGTAAACCTCTTCCTGGGGGATAAGAGTCATATCCGCCCGGATGGACTGCTCGTCTCCACCTCCGGAAACGATGCGGCCCATGTGAAGGTTTCGGTCACCGGCGGTGATACGGTCAGAGTCTCTGTTCTGGATGGTGAAAAGGTGGTGGCGCAGGCCGAAACTGCGGTCAAGGAAGGCACTGCGTCGGCGGACATTCCCGTTTCCCAGCCGCGGCTTTGGGACGCGGAACATCCCGAACTGTACCGATGCAGAGCGGAACTGCTAAAAAATGGTGAGATGGTGGATGAAGCGGACGCCTGGTTTGGATTCCGTACCCTTAGCTGGAGCACCAGAGGATTTTTTGTAAACGGCAAGAAAACGCTGCTCCGTGGCGCCTGCGTCCACCACGACAATGGCATTCTGGGTGCCTGCTCTTTTGAGGATGCCGAGTTCCGCCGTGTCCGTCTGCTCAAGGAGGCCGGTTTTAACGCGATACGTTCCGCCCACAACCCTGCCTCCAAGGCGCTGTTGGATGCCTGTGACCGGCTGGGTCTGTATGTCATGGATGAATTCTGCGACAACTGGCTGGTACATAAAAACCCCTACGACTATGCGGACCAGGACTTCCGCGCATGGTGGCAGCAGGATCTCACCGCTATGGTCATCAAAAACTACAATCATCCCAGTGTGGTCATGAACTCTATCGGAAATGAAATCTCCGAACTGGCTATGCCCGAGGGACAGGAGTACTGTAAAAAATTGGCAGTCCTGGCACGAAAGCTGGACCCGGACAAAGCAGTGACGATGGGGGTCAACCTGATGCTGTGCAGTATGTCGGCCAAGGGCGGCGGCATATACGGCAACAAAAAGAACGGGAAAGAGAATCAAAACGGCAGTCAGACGATGGACAATGTTCCCACCAGTGCCTTCTTCAACATGCTGATGAACCTGGCGGGGGGTATGATTGAAAAAATGGCCGCCAAACCTGCCGCGGACGATGCCACAAAGGTGAGTTTCTCTTATCTGGATATTGGCGGTTACAACTACGCCGCGTCCCGATACGAGAAGGACGGTACGCTCCATCCTGATCGCGTCATTGTCGGGTCCGAGACCCTGCCCAAGAACCTGTATCATAACTGGCAACTGGTGAAAAAATTCCCCTATGTCATCGGCGACTTTATGTGGACGGGCTGGGATTATCTGGGAGAGGCGGGTATCGGTACCGTCCGTTACAAAAGCTTCAAAAATCCCGGTCAGGACGCGCCCATCATCTCCGCCGGCTGCGGCGTGATCGACATTTGCGGAAAGCTTCGCCCCGAGGTACAGTGGAATCGGCTGATCTGGGGGCTGGACCATACCCCCGGCATCGGCGTAGAACCGTACACCCACGCAGAGGAAACCGGCTCCGAATCCATGTGGCGTGACACAGACGCAGTGGCAAGCTGGTCCTGGGCCGGCTGTGAAGGCAAAAAAACCAAGGTCACGGTCTACTCTGACGGCGAAACGGCGGAACTCATTGTCAACGGGCATTCCTATGGCAGAAAAAAGACGAAGGAATACAAGGCTGTCTTTAAACGCGTTGTCTATGAGCCCGGTACCATCACCGCAATCAGCTACGATGGCGAGGGAAAAGAACAGAGCCGCACTTCCATGAAGACAGCTGCAGGACCTGCCGAACTGCGTGTGGTGGCCAACCGGAGCACCTTGCAGGCAAAAACGCAGGATTTGGCCTACATCAGTATTGACCTGACGGGGGCGGATGGCATCACCAAATCTTCTGAGGATACTGCGGTCACGGTGGAGGTTGCCGGTGCCGGGACGCTGCTGGCCCTTGGTTCTGCACGTCCTAACATGGGGGAAAACTTTTTCTCCGATACCCACACGACCTACTACGGCAAGGCATTGGCCGTGGTCCGCGGCGGCGATGCCCCCGGAAAGATTACGGTCACGGTGAGAGCAAAAGGCCTGCCGGCCAAAACGCTTGAATTGGAGGTAATCTGAGGAAAAGGCATAGGCCAAACGGCAGATCCCGATGTTTCACCAAAAAGACTGCAACAATTGTTGCGGTCTTTTTCTACGTGATTCACTTCATGGATTTTGTGTAGATTTACATTCTTCTGAAAGTGGGCACATCGGCTAGTTTCAACAGCATATCATCGGTGGCGTCTGTGTACTGCCCCTGTTGAATTTTCTTGTTTCGCAACTGATTTACAGCACTTCTTGCATGGCGGACTTCCTCACTGGTGAAAACTGGTTTATACCCATTGGGAGAATCCACTTTGAGTATCAGATAACCTGTTTCCTGCCAGCCTGCGTTCATGGCTCGCTGCCGGTAGTAGTAATCGCCCAGCGCTTTCAGCAAAATAATTTTATTGCAGCGCGTCAGCTTAATCTTCTTACCATTCATCATAATCCAATCGCCTTTCCCAACTTTTCCTGCGCCTCGCGCTTGTTCTTGTCAAAGGCGTGGGCGAAAATGTCCAGCGTTGTACTCGCTTGTGCATGGCCCAACAGACTAGCCACCGTGCGCACATCCACGCCCTGCGCAATCAGCAGGCTGGCGTTCG
>ERZ812616.1772-NODE-1772-length-21458-cov-2.817829_pt1 | contig 21458 bp, 18 predicted proteins | sample MGYA00376249_ERZ812616 | MGnify/ENA primary metagenome ERZ812616 (study PRJEB26924, sample SAMEA4378265) | human gut metagenome | biome: human gut; feature: human-associated habitat; material: faeces | place: China | collected 2013 ...
TCATTAAGACCCTCAAGGAGCTTTTCTGCAAATGCCGGCTGATCAATAACCCACTGTTTCATGTTCTTACGGACTACAGGATAGCCGCCACGCTCTGACTTGCCATCTATAACCTCATCGTTTGAGAGAACTGTTCCAAGCTCCTCACACCAGTTTACAGGCATATCAATATGCTTTGCATATCCGGCCTCATAAAGCTTCTTGAAAATCCACTGTGTCCACTTGTAAAACTCAGGGTCACTTGTAGAAATCATCTTTGACCAGTCATAATCAAAACCAAGCTCTCTAAGCTGCTTTGAGAAGGTCTCGATATTCTTCTGAGTGAAACCGTTTGGATGATGACCTGTGTTTACAGCGTACTGCTCTGCCGGTAAACCGAATGAATCATATCCCATCGGATGAAGCACATTGTATCCCTGCATTCTCTTCATACGTGACATGATATCTGTAGCTGTATATCCCTCCGGATGTCCTGCGTGAAGGCCTACTCCTGAAGGGTAAGGGAACATATCAAGTGCATAGTATTTAGGCTTTGAAAAATCCCAAACATCTGTCTTGAATGTCTCATGTTCTTTCCAGTATTCCTGCCATTTTTTCTCTATGGCCTTGTGATTGTATGGTTCTGACATACTTGCCTCCTTATATCAAAAACGCTCCGCCTCTCAAAGAGACGAAGGCGTATTTTTAATCCGTCTGATTAACATTCATAATTTTACACATCACACTATATTTTGTCAAGTTTTGCTATGTAAAAAACCCGGTGCATCACTGCCCCGGGTCTTATTGTCATATATATCTGACAGATTAGTTGTTGATGAGCTTGTCGCTCTCATCATTCCAGCTGTAAAGCTTACGGATTTCCTCACCAACCTTCTCTGAAGGATGCTCAGAAGCAAGCTTTCTCATAGCCTTGAAGTGTACCTGACGTCCTGCTGGTGACATATCAAGTAAGAACTCCTTAGCGAATGTACCATCCTGGATATCAGAAAGAATCTGCTTCATAGCCTTCTTTGTCTCAGCTGTAACAATCTTAGGTCCTGTTACATAATCACCATACTCAGCTGTGTTAGAGATAGAGTATCTCATTCCTGCGAAGCCTGACTGGTAGATAAGATCTACGATGAGCTTCATCTCATGGATACACTCGAAGTATGCGTTTCTTGGATCATAACCAGCCTCGCAAAGTGTTTCGAAACCAGCCTGCATAAGTGCACAAACACCACCACAAAGAACTGCCTGCTCACCAAAGAGGTCTGTCTCTGTCTCTGTACGGAATGTTGTCTCAAGAAGTCCGGCTCTTGCTCCGCCGATTCCAAGACCATATGCAAGTGCAAGATCCCATGCCTTTCCGGTAGCATCCTGCTCAACAGCGATCAGACAAGGAGTTCCCTTACCAGCCTGATACTCAGAACGTACTGTATGTCCTGGTGCCTTAGGTGCGATCATTGTAACATCGACATCCTTTGGTGGCTTGATGCATCCGAAATGGATATTGAAACCATGTGCGAACATTAACATGTTACCTGGCTCAAGGTTTGGCTCGATATCTTTCTTGTACATATCAGCCTGTAATTCATCGTTAATCAGAATCATGATAATATCAGCTTTTTTAGCAGCTTCTGCTGCAACGTATACCTTAAATCCCTGCTCTTCGGCTTTCTTCCAGGACTTGCTTCCCTCATAAAGACCGATAATGACGTTGCATCCGGACTCCTTTAAGTTTAATGCATGTGCATGTCCCTGGCTGCCATAGCCGATGATTGCGATTGTCTTTCCATCCAGTAATGAAAGGTTACAATCTTCCTGATAAAAAATTCTTGCTTCTGACATATCATTGTCCTCCTAAATATGTATACTCTTATATAAAAAAATATTTTTAATAAGTAGCCGTAACTAATCCAAAAAACGGACATCCGACGATCCACGGGTAAGTCCCGTAATTCCGGTACGCGCAAGTTCCAGAATTTCATATCCATCCAGCAGATCTAAAAAGGCATCCAGTTTATCCTGATGTCCTACCAGCTGAATTACCATGGAATCGTTTGTGACATCTACGATCTTTCCATGAAAAATCTCTGTCACATTCATGATCGGCTGACGCTCAGTATCCTTTGCGCGGATCTTTACAAGAATCAGCTCCCGGGTAACAGAAAGTCCCGGTTCCAGTTTTTTGATATCCAACACATCTTCCAGTTTCAGTAACTGTTTCTCGATCTGATCCAGAATAAGTTCATCGCCACTGGCAACAATTGTAATTCTGGTATATTTCGGATCTGCAGTCACACCGGATGAAAAACTGTCAATATTATATCCGCGGCGACTGAACAATCCGGATATCCGGCTCGTCACACCTGGGTTATTTTCCACTAAAAGCGATAACGCCTGTCTTCTCATATCTCGAAAACCTTCTACTTTCTTTGTGTTGTTTAGATCATAATACTATAATCTATGTTTGTCAAGCACTATTTTTATTATAACTTTCGGTTATATTATGAATAACTCCCATCTATCAGAATGGGACTTTAAAAGTGAAACATATGGAAAGAAAGGTTCCGATTCCCACCCCCAGTAAAATAATCACAATAATTTTCATAAGAAGCGCGATCACACTGCAGATCACACCCGCAAGAGCCATCCCTCTGCTGCTTCCGTACTTTGGCTTCTGTAATGCGATAATTCCAAGAATCAGGCCTGCCGCAGCGACAAAGAATGTCAGCCATTTTCCTCCGGCACAGCATGCCAGCAGAATGGCAACAATCCCAAGGATCATGGAGGCAATTCCAAGCCCGTTTGCACCTTCATCCATATTCTGCGGTGTTCCACCATAAGTATACGGATTATCCGGGTTTACAGGTGTTCCACAATATCCGCACATAACCGAATCATCGGGAATCTCTCTTCCACATTTTCTGCAATACATAATTTCTCCTTTGTTTAATACAATGTCTTAATGGCTCCATTATAATACTGAAGGATTTTTAAAGCATCCGTCAGATCCACTTTTCCGTCACGGTTTACATCTGCCGCAGTCTTTTCCGCGTTTGTAAATGTTTTCGTGTTGTTATAATACTGAATGACATATAACACATCCACCAGATTAATTTTCCCGTCACCACTCACATCTCCAAGCGTATGTACCTGATCCGTGATCGTCACACTTGAGGTCGCCGAATTATAGGAAAAGATATCTCCCTGCTGGTCTTCTACAGATTCTATGGCAACCGTAACATCTGTACTGATTCCATTATTGGAGTATGCTGTCATCCCATTCGCAAGCTGAAAATCAATGTACATCAGATTTCCTGAAGTATTGACATCTGCTGTTGCGGTATATTCCGTTGTCAGATATCCTCCGTAGGAAGACATATTATAATCACTCTGTGTAAGTGTCGACTGCACTTCCGGTGCCAGTGTTATGGACTGAAAAGCAAGAATATTTTTATTATAAGTAATCCTAAGCTTAATTTTATTAAATCCGTCATTTCGGGAAAAATACACCGGTACGGAAATCCGTCCGTTTCCCTTTACAATTCCAAGAGATAGCGTAACGGCCTTTGCCTGGGAATTGGTCAGTGTGAGTTTCTGCGTTTTCAATTCCACATCCGTTCCATTTGTCCGAAGATAGGACGGGCTAAAGGTAATATCCGTCTTAATCACCGGTTTTGCCGATGTAAATTTCAGTGTGGCAATGGATGATCCTGTCACTTTCACAGGGTCTGCAATCTGCCCGGTTGTATTTCCTGCCGCATCCTTTTTATAATAATCCACGGACAGAAAATGTGTATACCCATTATAGGAAGCCTTCCACTCTCCGTTATTGTCTGTCTTTCCGGATGTGGTGCCCCCGCCAACAACTACCGTAACCAAAGTAAATACTGAATTGTCATAAGTCAGGTATCCTCCGAATCCGGAAGTCTCCGCATTGACAGAAAATGTCACATCAAATGACTGTCCCGCATTTAAATTGATGGAGTCACTGGCAGTCTTCATTTCCAGCGAACCGGCAGCAGCCGTTGTTGTTGCTGCAAATACGTCAGGCGGCTTCACGCCGGCTCCCACAATGACCATACATGCCAGCATGATTCCGGCTATTAATTTCTTTGCTTTTTTCATAAGAATTCCCCCACTTGTATGTGTTTTGATCCTCTGTAACTCATTCTATGTCTTATCCTACCATTCTCTGTAGCAAAAGGCAAGAAGTAACAAAGCCGGAAATTTTTCTCTTCTGCGGTAATTTTAAGAAACAACAATTTTTAACACGACCGGAAATTCAGAATAAAAACCGGAGGTCTTCACATGCAGACCTTCTGCGTCCGTTTTCCATTCCGGGGATTTTTCATATCCAAGAACTTCTACCTGTCTGATAATCCCATGGAATTCCGGGAGATTCTGGTCACTGCTTTCTGCCAGAGACCGAACGCAGAAGTTTCCATCCTGCGGGCACTTTAACGCAATGACATAAATATTTCCATGATTCACTGTAAAACGGTAATCCTGCGGTGTATAGACTATCTCTTTCTGATCTGAGAACTGTCCCTCCTGCATCTTTGTCGGACCTTCGGACGATTTTCTCCATACCTTTGCTCCATGAATGGCTTCCCTGTTCACCGCCATCCAGTCCGCCAGATCCCGGAGAATCTTTTTATCTCCTTCCGGAAGCGTGCCATCCGCCTTCGGTCCGACATTTAATAAAAGATTTCCGTTTTTACTTACCACATCCACCAGCGTACAGATGATTTCCTGACTTGTTTTATAGATCAGTGTATTCGTATAACACCAGGAATTTCTTGCAACTGCGGTATCTGTCTGCCACGGATACGGTTTTGCCTCCGCAAAGCCGCCACGTTCCATTTCTACAATTCCACTGCCAAACGCCATCGCATCATGCTTGTAACAGATGGCAACATTCGTCCCCCATTCTGCTCCGCAATTATAATAAAACGCGACAAGTTTCTTTAAATAAGGCTTAAATGCCTCATGCTGGACCCACCAGTCAAAATACAACAGGCGCGGACGGTAATTAAGAATAAGTTCTGCCGTCCGTGCCAGCCAGTCATCGAGAAACTCTTCTGTCGGATACGGTCTGGAATACAGGTCCTCCGGATCTGCCTCCTGCATGGATGGCCAGTAAAAATCCCCTTTTTTCAGTGGTTCATGGATATCACTGTCAAACATTTTTCCATTTCCGAGGAAGAACCAGTGTTCCGCACGGTGGGAAGATGTACAGAAATGAATTCCCCGCTTTTTTGCTTCCTCTTTCAGTTCCCCGAGAACATCCCGTTTCGGTCCCATGTCGACCGCGTTCCAATCGGAAAGATCACTCCGGTACATCTGAAATCCATCATGATGTTCCGCTACCGGAAACACATAACCGGCTCCTGCCGCCTGAAACAGTTCCATCCACTCTGCCGGGCAAAAATGTTCAGCCCGAAACATCGGAATAAAATCCTTATACCCGAAGTTCTTCTGCAATCCATAAGTTTTTCTGTGATGCTCATATGCCGGCATTCCTTCTTTGTACATGTTGCGCGGATACCACTCATTGGAATTTGCCGGAACACTGTAAACACCCCAGTGTATAAAAATACCGAGTTTTTCTTTCGCCAGCCACTGCGGCATCTGCGCTTCACACAGCGATGCCCATGAAGCCTCATAAGGTCCCCTGGCAATCTTTTCTTCTACCTTCTGTAAAATTTCCTTTTCCCGTTGTGCAATTCTCATCCATCATTCTCCTTAACCGTTCGATTGCCGGATAATTATTGGGATTGATCTGCTCTTTCGATGGGAGTTCATCCATACGGAAAAAACAAAGTTTTTCTACTTCCTCCTGCTGGCAGATGATCTGTCCGGAAAATTTCCGGCATAAAAAGATCTCTTCTGCGGCATAAATTTCATCCCCGTTTGGATAGACATAATGTACTTCTTCTCCGGAGACATTCATAAAGTGTTCGAGGTTTCCGCAGATCAGTCCTGTTTCCTCCTGTACTTCCCGTCTGGCACAGTCTTTGAAGCTCTCCCCGAGTTCCATAGAACCCCCGGGATATCCCCATAACCCGTTGTCTGCACGTTTCTGCAGAAGCAACTCCCTTTTTTCATTCAAAAGCAGCACTCCTGCACAGGTCATAATCAACGGCCGATGACCTACCTGTTTTCTCAATTCCAATATATATCCCATATGTTTTGTTCTCTCTTTCTTTTTTCTGTCTCCATCATAGCATGGGAAAAGAAAAAAGAAAACCGCGCATCTTTTCAGATGCACGGCATTTGCTGCTTATATCGTAATATCCTGTGTCAACTGGATATCCTGCAGGGAGCTTCCGACATAAATGCGGTAATCCCCATGTTTTAATCTCCATGTTCTGGCAACTTCATCATAATGCATGAAATCTTCCATCGTGATTCTCAAAAGCACGGTCTTGGTTTCCCTCGGACGAAGACAGATTTTTTCAAATGCCTTCAGTTCCTTCACCGGGTTTTCCGGAGAAACCGTCTTCTCTCCAAGATACAGCTGAACCGTCTCTTTTCCCTCCAGTGCTCCTGCATTGCGCACCTGAAGCTGTACATCAAATCCATTGGCACGCGCTTTGGACGGAATTTCCTCAATTTTTAAATTATCATAGGTAAAGTCTGTATAAGACAATCCATGTCCGAAACAAAACTGTACCGGAATCCGGTTCTTTTCGTAATAACGGTATCCCACGAAGATGCCTTCTGCATAGGTCTGTGTCAAATGTGCATTCATATGTTTCTTCTCTTCGTCTGTCAGAGGTCTTCCCGGGAAATACGCTTCTTTCCGGAAACATTCCGGAATCTCTTCCGGAAGCGTTTCTGCAAGTTTTCCGGAAGGATTTACTGCACCAAACAATACCTCTGCAAGCGCAGTGCCTCCTTCCATACCGCTGTAACTCATCCAGACAATTGCCTTTGCCCTGTCCGCCCATGGTTTCATGGAAACCGGACTTCCGGCAAGCATTACAATTGTCATATCCGATCGAACCTCAAGAAGCTCTGTAATCAGCCGGTCCTGTCCATATGGAAGGGTTAAATCCGCACGGTCCTGTCCTTCCAGATCCTGATCATGATTTAAACCACCCACATAAATGACATGCTTATATTCTTTTGCCAGTTCCACAGCTTCTTTCCGCAGACGTGCACTGTCCTCGGTTTCCTTTGCTGTCTCAGCCGCCGCTTTGCTTGCATCAAGGCTGTCTTCCTGCCAGTTATGATCGCTTTCCTTTTTTGCCGGAATATCATATCCTCTGGCATAACGGACTTCGCAGTTTCCACCGAGAAACTTGCTGATTCCAAGCAGTGGTGTAATCTCATACAAAGCTTTAATCTCCGCACTTCCGCCACCCATAGCCTGTGAAATCACTGCATTCTGCCCAATGACAAGAACTTTATCGATTGCAGGATCAAGCGGAAGTTTCCGGTCTTCATTTTTTAACAGTGTGATCGATTCTCTTGCTACTTTTAAAACTTCGGAACGGTGTTTTGCCGTATTATAACTTCCCGCTTTCCGGTTCTTGTTCTTCTGAACCAGAATTTTCTTTTTTCCATCAGAATCCGGTACTTCTGTCAGTTCAATCATATGCAGACGTACCATCATCCGCAGAATATTGCGCACTTTTTCGTCCACACAGGCCTCATCTATATGCCCTTTTCGGATTTCGCTGATCAGCGGATTCGCAAGAAAATAGTCATCAAAATCACTGGTTACCGACATTTCGATATCAAGCGGTCCCTCTGCGGTCTCCTTTGTTGTATGTACGGCTCCCCAGTCAGAGATAATGGTTCCGTCAAATCCCCATTCTTTGCGCAGTACGGTTCCCATAATATCTTTGTTTTCACAGACATGTGTTCCGCGGATCAGATTATAAGAGCCCATGATCGACTTTGCACCCGCTTTTTGTACAACCGCCTGAAATGCCGGGAAATAAATTTCACGCATTGTACGCTCATCCGCTTCCACATTTATCCAGAGCCGTTCGGTTTCCTGATTGTTCATTGCAAAATGCTTGACACATGCTGCCACATCAGACGTCTCGATTCCACGAACCATCGGAACGGCAAGTTCACTGGTCAGTCTTGGATCTTCACTGATATATTCAAAATTTCTTCCGCATGCAGGTGTTCTTTTGATATTAATACCCGGAGCAAGAATCACATCTTTGCCTCTTCCACGTGCTTCTTCTCCTAACACTTTTCCTGCATTGTGTGCAAGTTTGCGGTTCCATGTCATCGCAATCGCACTGTTGCTTGGACAATACGTCACATAATCATCCGGTGTTCCGACCGGCATCCACTGGTCATTGACAAACTCGCTGCGCACACCCATCGGTCCATCGGACATCTTTAAAGGGGGAATATGAAGTCTTTCCACCCCCGCGGTGCGAAACAGACCCGCACCGTGGATCATGCCGGTCTTCTCTTCCAGTGTCATTTCCCTGATCAGAAGATAAATCCGGTTTTCCAATACTTTATCCATCAATTTTTCCTCTTACCTGATTTTACTGTATACACTCTATGTGGCTCTCACAGTCACGAAGAATGGTGTTTTTATTTTCTTTGGATGCCTTTGCGCCCTTCACATCTAAAATGCCGGTATTCACCAGTTCTACGGTAAACGGCTTTTTGCTGTCGCAGTCGATCACAAGCTTATCCTCTATGCGTTTTACCACAATGGAAGCCACTTTATTCTGATCCATATCGTAGATTTCAGCAGCTGCCTCATCCTGTACATCATATACACGGAATGTCACCTGATCGGCATAATCATACTCCGGTCCCTCTTCGCTGTTTCCAAGCGGAAGTACCGTATTCGGACGTACCATCAGCGGAATCTCCATATAAGCATATGTGCGGGTATACCAGTCTCCGCCTTCCTGCTGCCTGCCGGTGAAGAAATCGGTCCATATGCCGTTCTCCTTTGGCAGATAGTATTCTCCAATTCCCTCATCGTTAAAGATTGGAGCAACCAGTAAGCTGTCGCCGAGCATATACTGCTTATCCAGATAATTGCACATTTTATCATTTGTGTAAGAAAGAACCATCGCGCGCATGCTTGGAATTCCCTCGTTATGTGCTGTCAGCGCGGTCTTCCACAGGTATGGCATCAGACGTGCTTTCAGGCGTACAAAGCTGCGCAGCACATCCACGGCCTCATCGTCATAAGCCCACGGCACACGGTATGATGTACTTCCATGCAGACGGCTGTGAGAAGAAAGCAGACCAAACGCACACCATCTCTTATAGACATCCGCGGTAGAAGTATTTTCAAATCCGCCGATATCATGGCTCCAGAAACCGAATCCGGAAAGCTGCAAAGATAATCCTCCACGCAGACTTTCTTCCATGGATTCATAATCGGACCAGCAGTCTCCGCCCAGTGTACCGGGAACTTCTGTCCACCTGCGGTAGCAGATCTGGCAAAAAGCACCGCCTCATCTTTTCCTTTCTTTTTCTCAAGGACTTCAAATACAGCTTCATTATATAGATAGGTATAATAATTGTGCATTTTTTCCGGATTTTTCTTGTCATAATAAACACAATCGGTTGGAATTCTCTCACCAAAATCCGTCTTAAAACAGTCCACACCCATATCAACCAATGCTTCGAGTTTCTTCTGATACCATTTCTTTGCCTCCGGGTTGGTAAAGTCGACGATTGCCATGCCCGGCTGCCACATATCCCACTGCCATACAGAACCGTCCGGACGCTTCAGGAAATATCCGCCTTCCATGCCCTCGTCAAACATCACGGATTCCTGTGCAATATACGGATTAATCCATACACAGATCTTTAATCCCTTTGCTTTAATACGGGAAAGCATCCCCTCCGGGTCCGGGAATACACGCTCATCCCACAAAAAATCGGTCCAGTGGAAATCTTTCATCCAGAAGCAGTCAAAATGGAATACTTTAAGCGGAATTCCACGATCGAGCATACCGTCGATAAAGCTCATAACTGTTTTTTCATCATAGTTTGTCGTAAAGGACGTGGAAAGCCAGAGGCCAAATGTCCAGGCCGGAGGAAGTGCCGGTTTTCCGGTCAGATCCGTATAGCGGCGCAGAACATCCTTCAGATCCGGTCCGTTAAAGAAGAAATAATCCAGACTCTCTCCCGGCACAGAAAATTCTACTTTTGTGACCGCTTCCGTTGCCACTTCAAATGATACTTTCTCGGTATGGTTGACAAACACACCATATCCCCTGTTTGAAATATAAAACGGAATATTTTTATAAGACTGATCGGTGGAGGTACCGCCATCTTCATTCCAGATATCTATGGACTGACCGTTTCTGGTAAATGCGGCAAAGCGCTCACCAAGACCGTAGATCAGCTCTCCCACACCTAAAGAAAGCTGCTGTCTCATATAGGCATCCTTATCTACGCTCTTTACATAAGCATCCCCTTTCCAGTCCGTCTTCATATAGGCAAGATCACGCCATGCACTGGTACAAAGCTTCTTATCCCCGTTATAGTAAGTCATGGACCAGTTCTCTTTGGTAATAACCAGTTTTGCATTTCCGCTTTTTACAACAATCTTCTCATCATCTTCGGTGGCATCGATTGCTGTCTGATCCGGAAGATTTGTGGTCCATCCTGAATTGCACCCTTATAATGATACGTCTTTACACGGATTACTTCCGGCATCGGAGTGGTAATTTCAACCGTAAGATTGATTCCGCCCAGTGTATCTCCTCTGTGATTAATCTTATGTGTCGGTGCACAGAGCACTACTTTATCTTTTTCAATTTTTGTAAAATAAACTTCTGCCGGTGAAAAGCAGGCGCAGCCTTCTTTCTGCAGCCAGCATCCATTACTGAATTTCATATCTTATTTTCCTCTCTTTCCCTTCGCCATACGAATGTTTTATTTTCCCTTATCCACACTATACAAAATTTATCCGTGCTTTCCTACTAGAAATTTTAGACGTAATTTACTATAATATTTATAGAATTTGCCAGACGGTATTTTCCCTTAATTTTATAACAAAGGATGTTTTATGAAACTACATATTAATAAAATACATGATACACATTCTGTCAGAAACCAGCTGCTTCGTATTTTTCTGCTGGCAGGCATGTCTCCGCTTCTGGTAATCGGCATCTTTTCTATTACCAGCGTGCGAAAACAGATGCTTGCCCGCTACGAGTCGCTGACAAATGCAGATGGGCTGCGTGTTGCCTCCTCTTTAAGCGATATCACAACCACCGTGTATTCATATTCTGATACCCTGCTCAACAGTAACCAGTGTCTGAGTCTGTTTGCTGCCGAATCAATGAGTCCGAATATTAAAGAACAGTTTACGGATCTGGAGCGGGCACTCCAGACTTATTTTGACAATACAGCTTCTGTGTGTCGCATTCAGATTTATACCAACAATCCAAACCTTCAAAATTCCGAGCATATTCATTATCAGCAGAATTTTGTCCTGGACGAATGGCGCAAAGCCCTGGGGAATAACTGGAGTACATGGGCTTCCCTGCAGCGATACACGGCAATCGTCCGGCAGCCTTACCGGGAATTGACACTGATCCGGCGGATCGGTGTTGCCTCCAGTAAATATCAGGCATTTCTGGTGATCGGTCTGGATCGCAATACCATTAAAAATCATCTGGAGCAGTCTGGCAATGAAACAGCCATCAGTCTGGACGGAACCCGGATCATCTATGCCACAGACTCTGCTCTGATCGGCAAAGACATGGAGTTTCCCGATGATTTTTCCGGCTATATTTACCGTTACACCGGTTCAAAAGAAATCGGAAACCAGATGCGTCTGGTCAACTATGTAACTCTGCAGTCCTACAAATCCAACAATTTATTTTATGTGCGGACTGTAGACCCGGATGCCTTAAAAACAATCAATCATACCGTTGCCGTATTTGTCCTGATTCTGGTACTTGCCCTGCTTGTACCATTGATTCTGATGATCTGTTTTTCGAACTATTTCAGCACAAGGATTACAACCCTGAAATCAGCAATGCACCGTGCCAGCCTCGGCGATTACAATATCATCGAACAATTCCGCGGTGATGACGAGTTAAGCGATACCTTTAAAGACCTCAAACTGACCGTGGATGCGATTCACGATAAGGAGGCGCAGTTTTATGAAGCCCGGATCCGGGAACAGCAACTGGTCAACCGGCAGCAGCAGATGGAATTTGAAATGCTTGCCAGTCAGATCAATCCGCATTTCCTGTATAATACTCTGGAAACAATCCGGATGCAGGCACTCTCCTGTGGCAACCGGAATGTGGCAACTTCCATTAAACTGCTTGGAAAATCCATGCGTTACGTGCTCGATAATACCGGCACAAGTTTCACCGCACTGACCAAAGAGCTCGAATATATCAAAACGTATCTCTCCATTCAGCAGCTCCGCTTTGGGGACCGTGTAAATTACACCCTGCAGGTGGACGAAGATCTCGACACCGACAGCTGCAAGATTCTTCCGCTGCTCCTGCAGCCTGTGGTAGAAAATGCAATTCTTCACGGACTTGAGAGCAAAACGCAAGACGGTATGATTACCATTCAGATTGCTTCTGTGGACACAGTTCTTCTGATCACAATCAAAGATAACGGACAGGGAATGACAAACGAAGAACTCGATGCACTGCGCGATCGAATCAGAAAACACCCTTCCTCCGATACCCACAGCATCGGTCTTTATAATATCAATCAGAGAATTTCACTGTTCTACGGGGAAGGATATTATATGGAGATTGACAGCGCAATCGGAGCCGGTACAACCGTCCGGCTGAAAATACCAAAAACAATTTAGGAAACAGGATGAAAAACATGGCAAACAAAATTATCAACGTACTTATTGTAGATGATGAACAAATTGTAAGAGAGGGACTCCGCTATATCATTGACTGGAACGCCCTGGGATTTTGTATCTGCGGGGAAGCCGCCAACGGAGAAGATGCCCTGGAAATGATCCGCCAGTACCGCCCGGGACTGGTTCTTCTCGACATCCGGATGTCCGGAATGCTTGGCACGGAACTGATGGAAAAAGTGCGCAGTGAAGGATTTTCTGGTGCATTTATTGTCTTAAGCGGTTACTCAGATTTTAAGTACGCACAGACGGCACTGCAATTTGGTGCCTCCTACTATCTGACCAAACCGATTGATGAAGATGAGCTGGAAAAAGCAGTACAGGACGTCCACGAAAAAATTGAATTTCAGCTAAACAGCGAGACATCCCGCAACCAGTACCTGAAAAAAGCAAAAACCACCGTACTATACGATCTGCTGACCGGAAATGATTTTAACCCGTCCATTGATTATCAGGAATTAGGGCTCTCCTATCCGATCTATCAGGTGCTGATTTACGAAAGCTATATGCCATATTTTCGTTCCTACAGTTTCAGTGATCTGCTGCGTGTCACCAACAAAGACAACAATTCCTTTGAGCATGTCAATATCGACAATCATGACATTATATTACTCAAAGGCAATTTTGCACTGGAACGGTTAAATGCCTGTCTGCACCACTATGACAAGGGAACGCAGAAAGGATCTCCGCTGGATACGATCTTTCTAATCTACGGACCGACGGTTTCTTCCCTTTCACAGATTCACGAATCTTACGAGCTGTGCCAACGGCTGTTGTCCCGGCGTTTCTTCTGCGGAGAAAACCAGCATGTTCTCTCTTATGAGGAACTGCCGGCAGAAAATTCTGCCTCCGCAAGTCTGGATGCAGAAAAAACAAGACATTACAGCGCGTTACTTACCGATTACATTAAAACCTGTAATCAGCGCCGGATTTCCGAAGTTCTCGAAGATCTGCGACAGTTTCTTTTTAACAGTAACTGTGATGTATCGAGTATCAAATATTTTCTGGCAGATATTTTTCTGGAGATCAAACAGGCGATCACACACACGTACAGCAACACCAGTATCCCGTTTGTACATAATGCGGCGATCATAGAACTCATTGAAAATAAATACTATCTATACGAGATTCTATTGTATTTTAACGAACAGTTCGATATGATCATGCGCGCGATCGGAAGCAATTCCTCGGCAAGTGTGTTCGATGATATTTTAAATTATATCAATCACAATTATGCCAGCCAGCTGAAATTAGAGACCCTGGCTCCACTGTTTGGTTACAACAGTTCCTACCTCGGAAAACTGTTTACCCAGAAAATGGGTGTTCGTTTCAATACCTATCTGGATCAGGTACGCATTGAAAAAGCAACCGAACTGCTTGATCAGACAGATATGAAGATTTATGAAATTGCGGCAAGTGTCGGATATAAAAATGTTGATTATTTCCACCAGAAATTTAAAGCGAGCAAAAATATCAGTCCTGCGGAATATCGTAAAAATCAGGATCATTGATTATAAGCAAAAGAAAGCCGGGTGCATCACGCACCCGGCTTTTGTTAAGGGTTTTATCTGATATTATCCAATTATTTAGATTCGCTTAATACATCATTGATGCACTTTACTTTATCTTCATAATTCTTCTTATCTACTTCAAATACCTGATCGTATCCAAGACCCTTTACGGTATCCTGCATATCTTTTAAGATCTTGTTAAACTCAGCTTCATTCTTTGCAAATACCATCTGCCACGAATCTGCAACGATTGTCTGCTTGCACTGCTCCTTGATGGTACTGATATCAGTAGAGTACTCCGGTGTGGAATAGTTTGTTCCTGGGAGAACTAACAGATTACCGGTTTTCTCAAAGTGTTCGATCTCTGTGGTATCTCCATCATTATGTGCTGACCAGTCTTCTTTTAACTTGGTAGAAGTCTTCTCAAGATAATCATCCCATCTCTGATAGTTGTAGCAGATACCGGTATCCAGATCTGTATCAACGATACCATTTGCCTTAAAGTTCAATGCAGATACACCATCTTTCCATGTTCCGCTGCCCCATTCATCCGGCACTTTCAGGTTCTCGTCAATATCAACAAATGCCTTTACCCCGAAATCTGTAAGTACAGGCTTACCATCTTTCATTTCCCATGTCAGGCCTTCCGGTCCACAGTTACCACCACTCTGTGCAGAAGAAGCTTCAATTCCTTCCGGAGAGTATAACCAGTTGATAAAATCAACCATTCTCTGTGGGTCTTTTGTCTGGCTGCCGACCATGATACCAACACTCATCTTACCATCTGGCATAGAACCGTAAGACAGGCACTTCATATCCTTAATTGTCGCAGAGGCAAATCCCTTACCTTCCGAAGTATTCTCTGTTGTGTTGTATACACCGGCACCAAGCCATGGCCAGAAGCTGTATAATACATCACCATTACGGAACTTTGTTTGTAACGTATCGAAATCCTGTGTGGTAGACTCCGGATCAATAAGTCCTTTCTGATTTGCTTCAAACAGGAACTTCAATGCACGTACATACATGCTATCGCTGTCAATTACACTCTGGATTTCAGATCCGTCTACTTTGCCGAGTGCAAATCCAAGGTTCTCATATCCGTACAGAGCACAGAAAGCACCTGCATTCTGCATGGTATCTCCATCCCAGTCTTTGAAGAGAGAAAGCGCATAGACATCTTTTCCGTCTTTGCTGGTTCCCTTTGCCTTTTCCTGCATCTGTTCCAGAACCGGAATCATATCTTCCAGCGTATCCATTTCCGGATATCCAACTTCTCCGTACACATCCCAGCGAAGAGATGGTGCATTGGTTGGCTCAGATGCCTCACAAGGCTCAGTTGCCGGCTGATTGGAAATTTCACTCGGTACTGCCCATACTCCATCCGTTCCGGAAAGTTTACTTGCGGTATTGATTGCATCCATACGATCCTGTAAATATTTCTCATCCTTAATATAATCACTCATATCAAGGACAAGTCCTGCGGTCACCATATCTTTCAAACGACTGGAATCCAGATTTGTGATAATTAAGTCACCAAGATTACCGTTTGCAGAACGTGTCTGATATAAAGTATCTCCACCACCTGCCACGTTTGGTGCAATAATATTCAATTTGATATTGAACTTATCTTTGATCAGTTTTGCAAACCATCCGGTCTGCTCACCCTGGAAGTTTGCCTGACTGTCGAACACATCAATCGTCAGCTCCTTGGCATATTTTCCATTGGATGACTTGCCCCCCTGTGTGGAATCACTGTCTGAGCTTTTTCCGCAGCCTGCTACGGTTCCGGCGAGCATCGTTGCAGCGAGTGCCAGTGCAAGCGCACGCTGTACATTCTTTTTCTTCATTGTAAATCCTCCTCTATAATATTTTACATGAATGTATGTAAAAGAAACAAGTGTTTCTTTTAGCCTTTCACTGATCCGATCATAATACCTTTGACAAAGGATTTCTGGAAAATCGGATATACGAACAGAATCGGCAGTACAACGATAACGGAAATCGTCATACGGATGGATGTCGGTGTCTGCTGGGTTGCCAGGTTCGCAACGGCAGATACATTTCCACCGGACTGCTGTACCATGGTTGCTAGTGAACTTGCCTGATTCAGGTAAGTATAAAGTAAATACTGTAAGGAATATAACTTCTGGTCTGTAATATAAATCAACGTATCCTGGAAGGAGTTCCACTGTCCTACTGCGGACCAGATGGCGATGGTTGCCATAATCGGTTTACAGGTTGGAAGAATGACTTTTGCGAATACAGTCATGGTTCCGGCTCCATCGATCTCTGCCGCCTCCTGCAATGCAGGCGGAATGGATTCTACATAAGTCTTTGCCATAATGATGTTGAACGGCTGTACAATTGCCGGGATGATGTATACCCAGAAACTGTTGGTCAGATGTAAGGTCTTCATGGTCATGTACATTGGGATCAGACCTGCGTTAAAGTACATGGTAATTACCATAAAACGATACCACAGTTTTCTGTGCCACATCCGCTGCTGGGTAAACATGAATCCCAGATAAACGGAAGCAAGTACCGTACAGATTGTACCGATCACAGTTCTTCCAAGGGATACCATTGCTGCGGTTCCAAGACCGTTCAGCTGGAATACTTTTACATAGTTCTCAAGCTGAAAACCATGCGGCAGAAAATTTACTTTACCACTTGCACTCAGATCGTTTGCACTGATCGAGTTGATGATCAGATAGTAAAAAGGATAAGCACAAATGATAGCAAAGATAGCAAAAATCAGAATATTGATTACCTGAAATGTGCGGTCTCCTTTACTTGTTTTAATCTTCATTGCTTTTTCCTCCTATTAAATCATGCTCTCGCCACGTGTCTTCTTCGATACGAAGTTTACAATTGCAAGAAGTGTTACGCTGACGATACTCTTTAAGATACCAATCGCCGTTGCAAGGGATAAGCTTCGTCCGGTCATACCAATGTTGTATACATACAGATCAAGTACCTGAATTGTTGATTTGTTAAATGCATTTTGGAACACAAAGTACTGATCCATACCATTGTTCAGGAAGTTTGCTACCGAAAGCATTAACATTACGAAGTATGTAGGCATAATGGATGGAATCGTGATGTTTTTGATAATCTGGAAACGTCCGGCTCCGTCCACCTTTGCCGCATCATACATTTCCTGATCGATTCCTGCGATTGCTGCCAGATACATAATTGCGCCCCATCCAAGGCCTTTCCATGTACTCCAGAGAATCATCTGCAGCCATACATGCCTGCCACTGTCGAGAATCTTTAACGGTTCTGAGATTACGCCAAGGTTCTGCATCACTGTGTTGAACATACCTGTGGTAGAAAACAGACAGAAAGCAATAGAGTAAACCAGTGTCCAGCTGATGAAGTTTGGCAGTGTAGTCAGTGTCTGTACCAGATTCTTAAACCATTTGCATTTGATCTCGTTTAAGAATACGGCAAACAGTACCGGGAGAAATGAAGTTGCAATACCGAGTAAACTCATTGCAAATGTGTTCTTCATTACCTGAATCAGCTGCATTACCTGCGTCTTGTTACTAAACAGTGTCTTAAACCATTTCAATCCTACGAACTGACACTGGGAAAGTTTCAGCGGTGCTTTATAATCATAGAGTGCGTAGATCCAGCCATGCAGCGGAAAGTACGAAAACAAAAAGCACAAAATGAGAAATGGGAGAATCATAAGGAATAACTTCATTCCCTGACTCTTTTTCTTTTTGGTCGTCATAATAGTTCCTCCTTCTCGTAACCGTTTTATGGTTCACCGATGTTTTATGTTGTTATTCTATCATCAGGAAATATTTCCTCCTACCGGAAGAATTCAAGGAGAGTTCCCAGAATTTTTAGATGTTCATAGATTTTTTACGATATATCAGATTTTTATGGTAATTTTTCTGGAATTTTTCATGTATTTGCCCGGGCACAATTCAAAATATAAAAAAAAGAGATGCTCTTACCGCATCTCCCTTCCCATATTTACCGGATTTTTTTATAAAGTTTCGTTGAAAAAACGAAGCATATGTTCGCTCCATGCTTTGGCCGAAGTAGCATATCCTAACCCGATGCCGTGATCCCCCGTCGGAAAAGTCTCGCACAGATGCTTCACTCCTGCTTTCGTAAGTGCAGCGTCCAACCGGATCGTATTGCTGGCCGGAACACAGCCGTCATCGAGATTCGCATAAGCGTATGTTGGCGGATAGCCGGTCAGATCATGAAGTTCTACAGACAGTTTTTTCTGAAGATCCGACTTCCCGCCTGTATTACAGCGGCAGCTTCCCTCATGATATTCCGAGGTAAAACTGATCACCGGGTACAACAGTCCTACCCCGTCCGGCCGCGAAGAAATCCTTCCATATAGTTTTTCCAGCTCCGGATGCACACAAAAAATTTCTGTTTTCAGTTCTTCATGCAGCATTGCCGTGCTTGCGCACAAATGCCCACCGGCAGAAGCTCCCACCACAAGAATACGGTTTTCATCAATGCCATACTGCCGTGCATGTGCACGTACATGCATAATGGCCAATGCCAAATCCATCTGGCACTGCGGATAGGTATTTGGCTGGATGCGATAGCTTAAAATAAATGCTTTATAGCCTCCGTCACGCTCCATGCGCTGTGCGAGCTGCACGCCTTCCGAATAATAAGAAAGCATCTCATATCCGCCTCCCGGGCAGAAAATAACCGCCGGACGTTTCTTTTCCCGTCTTCGTTCTTTGCAAACAGCGGCAGACGGATACGGTGGAACGGATGCACAGTCATCAAAATGCATAAATGCCTGCTGATCCACATCCGGATTTCCCGTAAACAGCCATACACCCTCTTCGTCATTTTGATCCTCTTTTGGAATCCACCCCTCTTTTTGCGTATGCCAGAGAGGTACAAACAGAAATTTTTGTTTCTCCGCAGTCTCCATCAGCATATTGGCACAGTTTACCAGTGGCTGGGACCAGAATGCTTCGCCCCACTCCATGTGCACCCTATCATGGATCTGTTCCATCGTTTCTTCCTCATGCCCCTGCAGCAGTATGCTCCAACAGGTCGGAAACAGATCTCCCAATGCCGTATCCACCGGTTTTGTTGTTTTTATTTCTTTCCATGTCGATTTCATTGAAAACATATAGTTTCACTCCCTGCCAAAAACCATATCATAAATCACATCCGTAATTTCAGAATTGTCCGGCAAAATACCTGTTATAAAAAGTCACGCAGCATACGTTTTCTGCTCGGTGCACCAAGTTTACGCAGTGCCTTTGCCTCAATCTGACGGATACGCTCTCTTGTCACATGAAACATCTGTCCCACTTCTTCCAGCGTGTGCGGCTGATTTCCGTCAAGACCGAACCGCAGTGTGATCACTTCCTGCTCACGATCCGTCAGGTCTTTCATGGCAAGTGAAATCTGCTTATTACGCATCTCCGCAATCGCATTCTCCTCCGGGGATAACGCATTGGAATCCTGCACAAAATCACCCAGATGGGAATCGTCCTCATCCCCTACCGGAGCCTCCATGGAAACCGGATCCTGACTAAAACTCATGATCTCCGTTACACGATCTTCATCTTCGCCAAGCATCTCCGCAATTTCCTTATTGGATGGTTCTCTTCCCAGCTCCTGTGTCAGGGTACGGCGTGCACGGACAACCTTATTGATTGTCTCCACCATATGTACCGGAACACGGATCGTCTTTGCCTGATCTGCAATTGCACGGGTAATTGCCTGACGGATCCACCATGTCGCATATGTGGAAAACTTAAATCCTTTTTCGTACTCAAACTTATCGACTGCTTTCATCAGGCCGATATTCCCCTCCTGAATCAGATCCAGAAGCGGCAATCCCCTGCCGACATACTTCTTGGCAATACTTACTACCAGTCTGAGATTGGCTTCAATCAGTTCCTTCTTGGCTTCCGGATCACCCTCACTGATCCGCTTGGCAATCTTTTGCTCTTCTTCCATGGTAAGCAGACGCACCTGTCCGATCGTCTTTAAATACTGACGTACCGGATCCGTGATATCCGCCCCCTCCATAACCGACAGATCTTCCTCGATATTTTCCTCGGAATCTTCCTCAATATCATCATCAATATCCAAAAGAATCTTACTTTCTTCCAGTTCTTCGTCATCCACCTCATCCGGTTCTTTCTCCTTTGCAGACAAAGAAACCGTCTGCTCCATGTCATTTTTTGAGCGAAGGACTTCGATCTTGTTATCTTCTAAAACTTTTAAAATGTTGTCAAACTGCTCAGAGGAAATCTCTACCCCTGAAAATGTATCCAGGATTTTGCTGTATGCGATCTTATCCTGATTCTTTTTGCCCTGTTCGATCAGGCCTGCTACCATTTGAATAATAGAACGTTTATCTTCTGTCACGAAAAATACTCCTTATCAATAAATTCCCCTATTTTATTTTATATCTTCTTTTAGGTTCTAAAACATTTTACCACAATTCAAAAATAATTCCACACCTTTTTTCGTATTTATGTTCATTATTTGATACTGCCGTTTATTCTCCCCTGTGCTCTGCTCCTGCATTGCCTTGTTATTCCCGGCTCTTTCTTCCTGCTGGTGGCAGCCGATCCCCCTCATGTATCTCTGATACCCTGTCAATGCCCTGTCTCTCATAACTCCGGTGGGCAGTGTCGTTTGGAATGTCCGGATTGTATACAGGCTTTCCATACTTCCGTATTACTATTGTTATTTATTGTGACAAATATTTTGTCTGAATACTTATCGCCAACCCTGTTTGATTCAATTTCCGATTTTGGAATAGCCTTCTTTCATACGCTCCATAGTTTGCCCCATTGGCAGCTTTCCTGAAGAAGTGATTTCCAATCGGTTGTCATATACCACAACCTGTATCGTACCATGATCCAGATAACGATATTTAATGGTATTGAATCAAAAATATTATGTCTCACTTTATTCTCTTCTTTACAGGCACTTTCTCGGCATATTCCTGTTCCAGTTCCTCCGCCAGATACGCATCGCTCATGCAGTGCATATCGGAAACACCATCACGGATCAGCTGATAAACCAGTGAATGATAAAAGAAATCCAATGCCGCATCCAGTGAAAGTCCCTGCTGTTTA
>ERZ812616.1775-NODE-1775-length-21447-cov-42.642062_pt1 | contig 21447 bp, 14 predicted proteins | sample MGYA00376249_ERZ812616 | MGnify/ENA primary metagenome ERZ812616 (study PRJEB26924, sample SAMEA4378265) | human gut metagenome | biome: human gut; feature: human-associated habitat; material: faeces | place: China | collected 2013 ...
TCTCCCGGGGCCGGCCGATCCGGCCCTCAGGGTATCGGGTTCCCACATTCATCCGCACATGTGCGGATGAATGTGGGAGGTGTTCGGATAAAGTTGATAATCAAGGCAAATGAAAATACTTTAGTTAGTTAAAGAAAAACGTTTTATCCGATGCGTGTGCGGAGTACAATCTCGTGCATGCGAATCGACGTGTCATCGGCTTCGATGTCGTCCGCGTGTCCCGTCCGGCTCTACGCTCCGGGCGTGTGACGTTGCGACGCGGTCGGCCCCGGTCCTTGCGTGCGGGTTCGCGAGTATGCAACTGTGTATGTAAGGAGCGACACATGACGGTCGAGAAGAAGGATATCGATTGGGGTAGCCTCGGCTTTGGCTACATGAAGACCGATTACAGCTACGAGGCTCATTGGAAGGATGGCGAGTGGGACGAGGGTGGCCTGACCACCGACCACACCCTGCATGTCTCCGAGTGCGGTGGTATCTTCCACTACTGCCAGGAGGTCTTTGAGGGCCTGAAGGCCTACACCGCCGAGGACGGCAGCATCGTCTGTTTCCGTCCCGACATGAACGCTGAGCGTATGTACAACTCTGCGCAGCGCCTCGAGATGCCCCCGTTCCCCAAGGACAAGTTTGTCGAGGCCGTCAAGCAGGTCGTCTCTGCCAATGCCGCATGGGTTCCGCCCTTCGGTTCCGGCGCAACCCTGTATGTGCGTCCGTTTATGATCGGCTCCGGTGACGTAATCGGCGTGGCTCCCGCTCCTGAGTACACGTTCCGTATTCTCGTGACCCCGGTCGGTCCGTACTTTAAGGGCGGCCTCAAGCCTGTCAAGCTGCGCGTTTCCGAGTACGACCGCGCCGCACCGCACGGCACCGGCAACATCAAGGCCGGCCTCAACTACGCCATGTCCCTGAAGCCCACGATGGAGGCTCACCGCGAGGGCTATGCCGAGAACCTGTATCTCGACTCCGAGTCCCGCACCTATGTCGAGGAGACCGGTGGCGCCAACATCCTGTTCGTGAAGGAGGACGGCACGCTCGTCGTTCCGCAGTCTCACACCGACTCCATCCTGCCCTCCATCACCCGCCGTTCGCTCGTTCAGGTTGCTCAGGACCTGGGCATGACCGTCGATCAGCGCCCCGTCGAGTGGGCCGAGGTTAAGGCCGGCACCTTTGTTGAGTGCGGTCTGTGCGGCACCGCTGCCGTTATCTCCCCGGTGGGCGAGATCGACAACAAGGTCTACGGTGCCGACGAGACTGTGACCTTCCCGGCTGGCTACACCGAGATCGGTCCTGTGATGAAGAAGCTCCGCGAGACCCTGACGGGCATCCAGTCCGGTGCTGTCGAGGATAAGCACGACTGGGTTTACACCGTCGCGTAAGCTGTCTTAGCTGTCCGGCCCGAGGGCGACCTTCCCTTTCGGCGCGTCCTCGGACATGAAAGAACCCCCGCTGCGCACTACGTGCGGCGGGGGTTCTTTCGTCCTGTGGAGTGCGCCGGAAAGGAAGGTCGCCCTCGGGCCTGTGTCACCCTGGCGCTGCCGTACGGGCAATGATTAATCTGAACAAAGATGGTGCGCGGCCTTTTAGGCTGCGCATTTGTTTTGGTTCGCGCCATGTGGGGGTGGTGGCGACGTGCATTTTTGCGAGTATTCTGCAATCGAAGGCCCCTGCATACCGACCTCGGGCAAAAAATCGGGATTTCTCGATGTTTTCTACGAATGATGGGCGGGGTTATGGGCTGACAGCGTTTGATTTGCAGGGATATTTGCGCTCTTTGGCATTTATCGCGGCGCCCGAAGCCCTTGGTTATGTTGAATACTCCTAAAAATGCACGGCGCTTAGAGGGGGACCTTCGCGAAAAAGGAAACCGCCCCGTCGAAGTATGCATTCGACGGGGCGGTTTATGCATTTGGCCGATTAAAGATGCGCTGTCAAACTACTAGAACTTGACGGTCGGGGCCTGGCGGGCTGCTTCGGCGGCCTCGAAGCCCTGGCGCTCCTTAAACTGGAAGATGCCGGCAAAGATGACAGCCGGGAACGTCTGAATGGCGTTGTTGTAGCTGAGCACGCAATCGTTGTAGCTCTGGCGTGCATAGCTAATCTTGTTCTCGGTATCCTCGAGCGATGCCTGCAACTGCGTAAAGTTAGTGTTTGCCTTAAGATCGGGATAGGCCTCGGCTACGGCGAAGAGCTGGCGCAGCGCACCGGTCAGCACGTTGTCGGCTTCCATCTTGGCCTCGGGCGTGGTGGCCTTGACGGCGGTGTTACGCGCGCTGATCACGGCGGAGAGCGTCTCTTGCTCGTGCTTGGCGTAGCCCTTGACGGTCTCGACCAGGTTGGGGATCAGGTCGTTGCGGCGCTGCAGCTGCGTATCGATGTTCTGCCAGGCGTTATCGATGCGGTTACGCTTGGTGACCATGTTGTTGTAGATGCCGGCGATGGCGCAGACAATCACAATGACAACAACGATGCCGATGATGACGGTAATCATGATGTCTCCGTTTCGAATGGCCGCGGCGGCATGCGCCAGCTGCCGTTGGTATAACGCTACTAGTATACCCGCAACGTTTTGCCGTGCCGAACTTTCCGGTAAGCGTTATGTTTTCGGCGGGGTCGGCACCGGGGTAAAACGCGCGATGTACAGGTGTAAGATATGCGACAGATTGACGAGTGTTGTCTTTGCCCTGAGGATGGCGATACCAGTGGACCTTCGCATCAAGAAAACCTACCGCGCCCTGTTCGATGCCTTTACCGAGCTTCTCGAGGAGCATCGTTTTGAGGACCTGACGGTTGCCATGCTGTGCGACCGCGCCATGATTCGCCGCACGACGTTCTATAAGCACTTTCGCGACAAGAACGATTACTTTGCCTTTTATATCGATGAGCTCATGTCCGGCTTGCCGCAAAAACAGCCCGATGAGGCCGGCGCAGTGTCTGCCGAGGACGTGCGCGCGCTTCGGCACGCGATTTTGGACGATGCCATGGATTTGATTCTGGCGCACGAGCAGCTCATGGATAACATTTTGGCAAGCAGCATGTCGGGCATGTTGACCAACGTTATTTGCGACCGCATTGCCCGCTCTATCCGCGAGCGTGTGATGAACGTGCTTGCCGAGAATGCCCTGGCCCCCGTGTCGCTCGAGACGACGTCTGAGTTTATCGCCGGCGGTATTATTCGACTTTTCACGATATGGTGGGAATCGGGCCACGATCTTGAGCGTCGATCTGAGATAGCCGACGTGGTCGATGCACTGTTTGAGCGGACCATGACACCGGTGAATCACTAAAGTGGCGGAGAGAGGGGGATTCGAACCCCCGGAACGCTCTCGCGCTCAACGGTTTTCAAGACCGCCGCATTCAACCGCTCTGCCATCTCTCCGTGAGTCGTAATGATAGCATCGTTTTGAATTTGCAACAGGGAAGGCGAACGATGACGATCACCGAAATCGACGAGAAGTTCATGCGCGAGGCACTGGCCGAGGCGCGCGCCGCTGCTGCGGTGGGCGAGGTACCCATCGGAGCCGTAGTGGTGCGCGACGGCGAGATCGTCGCAAGGGCGCACAATCGCCGCGAGCTCGATCAGGATCCTTCGGCTCATGCCGAGTTTGCGGCCCTGTGCGCCGCTGCCCAGGCGCTTGGCCGCTGGCGCCTTTCCGACTGTACGGTCTACGTGACGCTCGAGCCCTGTTGCATGTGCGCGGGGCTTATGGTTAACGCGCGCGTGGGGCGCTGCGTGTACGGCGCGAGCGACGCCAAGGCGGGCGCGTTGGGATCCCTATACGATTTGAATGCCGACTCGCGCCTGAATCATCGGTTTAATGTGACCGCCGGCGTGCTGGCAGACGAGTGTCGTGAGGTGTTGAGCAGCTATTTTAGTGGGCTGCGTGGCACCGATGGTGCTGGCTGCGGTTGTGGGGCCGATCTTGAGGCGCATGCCGCTCATGCTGAGGCGCTCGCGTGTGCCGAAGATATCGTCGTTGAGGCGGTCGATTTTGGTGCCGCGTGTCGCCGGCCCCGCCGTGTGCTGTTGGCGATCGACTCCTTTAAGGGCAGCGTTTCGAGTGCGCAGGCGGAGGTGGTGGTTGCCGAAGGTGTACGCCGCGTTTGGCCCGATGCCCAAGTGGCCACGTTGCCGCTGGCAGATGGCGGCGAGGGAACGCTCGATGCCGTTGCCGCGTGCGGCGGTGAGATTGTGACCTGCGAGGCGGCAGGTCCCTTGGGCAAGCGCGTGGCTGCCCGGATGCTGGTGGACGGCGAGCACGAGTCGGCTGTAATTGAGATGGCCGAGGCGGCGGGTATTGGGTATTCGCCCTGCACGGAATCGGCGGCGCTTGCGACTTCGACCTATGGCGTGGGCGAGCTCATGTTTCGCGCGGTCCGTGCCAGGGCAAAGACTATCTATATTGGTCTGGGCGGCAGTGCCACCAACGATGGTGGCGCCGGTATGCTGCAGGCGCTGGGCGCCCACCTTGTCGATGAGCGCGGCCGCGATATCGCTCCCGGGCTTGCTGGACTTGAGCAGGTGGCGAGTATCGATTTGGCGCCGGCACTTCGGGCGCTGCATGGCGCGCGTGTCGTCGTGCTCTCCGATGTCGAGAATCCGCTCGTGGGGCGTCGCGGCGCGCTTGCGGTGTTCGGCGGCCAGAAGGGTCTGCCGGCGGATGACGCTGAGGTGCTGCGCAGGCGCGACAGCTGGATGGTCAGCTACGGCCGCCTGCTCGATGCGGCGATTGCTGGGGCGCGGGCTCAGGGGTTGTTGCGCACACCCGAGGGCGCACGGACATTTGGCTCGGTGCTCGGCGTGCCCGGCGCAGGTGCCGCCGGTGGCCTGGGTGCCGCGCTGCTGGCGCTCGGTGCGGAGCTACGCTCGGGTGTGGAGACGGTGCTCGATCTCGTGGGGTTTGACAAGCGTGTACGCGATGTCGACCTGGTCATAACGGGCGAGGGTAATATGGACGAGCAGTCCGCCGCCGGTAAGGCGCCGGTGGGCGTGGCGCGCCGTGCCAAGCGGTGTGGCAAGCCGGTGGTCGCCGTCGTGGGTGGTCGTGCCGACAGCCTGGATGCGGTGTATGAGCAGGGCATTGACCTTGTACTGCCGATCTGTCGCAAGCCCATGGACCTGGAGCGGGCACTCGATCCGCAAGAAGCCGCAACCAACCTCATCTGCGCCGGCGAGTCTGCCGCGCGAGCCTACGACCTTGGCCGCCTCTAAAACCAATCCCTCCCCAATAACTTGCGGTGAAATACAGAGTGTTTTTGCCTTTAAGGCGCCAATTCAGTCCGTATTCCACCGCAACTTCGTGAATGGCCATCCGAGGCTGGTCGCCTTGTGCTTTGGGTCGGACCGTCTGCCATGAAATGCGGTAATCTACTACGTTTAGCGGAACACCCTCGACCATCCCGGAATTTGTGAAATTAAAACCGCAGGTAGAAAGCTTGCCAATTTTCGAAAAAGCCGGCTATGGTTGACCCCGCGGCCTAAACGTAGTAGATAGGCCCTTTTCGTGGCGCAGCGTCAGACCAGTCTATTTGGGACGGGGCTTTCTTGACTACTTTCGCCACTCTGATGCCCCCAGTCAAAAAGTAGTCAAAAAAGCCCCGTCCCAAATTAGCTGTCTTGCCCCATCGGGCGGGAGCAGGTAAGATATACCGAGCGCCTAGCGCGTTCGATGGGTTCGGATGACGACATGTTCCGAATCTGGTCAGGTCCGGAAGGAAGCAGCCATAAGGAGCCTCTGTCGGGCATCCGAATCCATCGAGCGCACGGGCTTTCTTTTTGTGCGGTTTTACCAAACCGCGCAATGCTCGACGCTGCGCGCCACCCAGAGCGACAATTTGTCATTCAAAAGGCAAGGCATGACCAGAAGGTCTATGCCTTGCCTTTTTCATGCCAACTTGTTCGCCCTGGATGTCGCTCGCTGGCTGCGCCAAGACATCAATGGCTACGTGGTTCAAGAGACGGCGGCATTACCATTTGTTTTTACAAGTAAAGAGGCCCGTTTCCCTGGTTTTGGTTGGGGAAACGGGCCTCTTTGTCTATGGGCTTGTAGATTGGTGGGAGCGATATGCTCTGGCAGCTACTTTGAGTTCTTGATGCGGCGTACACCCGCGGTGGCTATTCCGAACCCTGCGGCGGCGATTCCTGCGAGTGTGATTGCGCTCGGCGCTGCGTCGCCCGTGTTCGCGAGCTTGCCGGCGGTCGTATCTGCTTGCTTGGTGGAGCTCGATGGAGCGTATTTGCCGGTCGCGGACGAGCTGGCGGGCTGTGCCGTTTCGGCCGGCTGCGCTGAGCTGGAGGGTTTTGTCGTCTCGGCGGGTTTCGTTATCTCGGGCGAGGTGGCCTTGTCTGCCGCGGCCTTTGCCTCTTCGTATGCCTTGCAGGCGTCGTCATAGGCCGCTTGCGCCTTTTCCAAATCGCTAAGGAGCGCATTTCGCTTGGCTATGTCCTCGTCGATGTGGGCTTTAGCTTCCTTTGCCTCACTTTCGAAATACTGAACCTGTTTTTTCTGGCTTTCGAGCCGGCGTTGGCAGTGGTGAAGATCATCTTCACAAGATTTTTCTCGCCTTTCTGCCGACATGATCTCACTTCGCAACTGCTTAATAGTTTCGTTAGAAGCTCCGTCGTCGATTGCCTTATTTAATTCTGCCTGAAGGCCGCTTGTCCGGTCGTGGGCCTCATCGTATTTGGCTTGGGCTGCATCGATGTCCGCTTGCATGGTGGGAAGGGATCCCCTCAATTCGGCGGCTTGCGCCGCCATCTTGTCGCGGAGCTCTTGAAAACGGGCAATGTCATCATTGAATCTCGCAATTTTCTCGGGACTTGCGGCGGCTTTTGCGGCCTCGAGGTTTTTGAGCGCTTCCTGCATGGCTGCATATGCTTTTTCTTTTGCGGCGGCCGCATCTTCCGTCTGCAAGGCAACTGCACCGGTGGGGGAACTGGTTTCTGCCGCGATCGCCGTTACGGGGGGGCGATTCCCGCGACAAGCGCCGCGGAAAGGGCGATGCCCACAGTTGCTCTTCTTGCTCTTCTTGCGAGAATGTCGTTCATCTCGGCACCTCATTTCAAGGGTCGGCGGCTCGGCTGGTAGCACTACTGTAAGTATACCAAGCGATTGGCGCGCCGCTGACCGGGCATGCGCACCCCTCCGCTTCTCTGGAAACCGAATCCCATTAGAAATGACGAGTTGTTTACGCTTCTTTTGGGCTCACCGTACTATCATGATTCGAATTGAGTGTGAATGATGATAGGGAGCGCCTTTTTATGATTGAGCTGCTCAGGCGTTTTGGTGGTAAGTTTCGCCGGTATATGGTGATTGGCCCAGCGTGCAAGCTGATCGAAGTGATCTTTGACCTGCTTACGCCGCTGGTGATTGCCCAGATGATCGATAAGGGCATCGGCGCGCACGATGTGAACGCCGTCGTCCACTACGGCATGGTGCTCGCCGCCATGGCCGTGATTGGCATCTCGTTTACGCTCGTCTGCCAAAAGATGGCGGCGCTCACCTCGCAGGGCATGGGTACTGACATTCGCGGCGCGCTCTACCAGCACATCAACAAGCTGAGCTATGCTGAGCTCGATCGCTTTGGCACGCCGTCGCTCATCACGCGCATCACCAACGACGTCAACCAGGTGCAGCTCGCCGTGGCGCTGGGCGTGCGTATGCTCATCCGCTGGCCTTTCCTGGCGGTGGGCTCCATGGTCGCGGCCCTCGCTATCGACCTTAAGCTTGGCGTGATTTTCTTGATTTGCACGCCCGCCATCGGCCTGGTGTTTTGGTTTGTCATGGCGCGCTGCATCCCGTACTACAAGCAGCTGCAGGCAAAGCTCGACCGCATCGCGCTTATCTGCCGCGAGGGGCTTTCGGGCGCCCGCGTGGTTCGCGCCTTTGTGCGCGAAGATCACGAGCGCGAGCGCTTTGTCCAAGCCGCCGATGACCAGGCCCATACCGCCATCGCGGTGGGCAAGCTCTCGTCGATTCTCAACCCCGTCACATTTTTGGTGATGAACCTGGGCGTGTGCGCCATCCTGTGGGTGGGCGGCATCCAGGTCAACATGGGCGAGCTCACGCAGGGCCAGGTCATGGCGTTTGTGAACTACATGACGCAGACCCTCACCTCCATCGTGTATGTCGCCAACCTGGTCGTGGTCTTTACCAAGGCGAGCGCCAGCGCGTCGCGCATCAACGAGGTGCTCAATTGCGTGCCGAGCATTACCGATGAGGGCAACCAGCCGGTCGCACTGCCCGAGCCGGGCGATGTCGCTCCAGTTCCTGCGCTGAGCTTTAGCCATGCGAGCTTCTCCTTTGGCGCTGGCGCTGCCAACGCCGTCAACGATGTGACCCTGGAGCTCCCGCTGGGCAAGACGCTTGGCATTATTGGCGGTACGGGCAGCGGCAAGTCCACGCTCGTCTCGCTTATCCCGCGCCTGTACGATGCGGGCGCCGGCAGTGTGAGCGTGATGGGCGCCGATGTGCGCACCTGGCCGCTCGATCAGCTGCGCCATGTGGTCGCGACCGTTCCGCAGCGAGCGTCGCTGGTGAGCGGCACCATCCGCAGCAACCTGACCTGGCGTGACGAGTCGGCGACCGACGAGGAGCTCTGGGCGGCGCTCGACATGGCGCAGGCGAGCGAGTTCGTGCGCAACAAGCCCCAAGCCCTGGATGCCCCGGTCGAGGCGGGCGGCAAGAACTTTAGCGGCGGTCAGCGCCAGCGCCTGACTATCGCGCGCGCCCTGGTGGGCTCGCCCCAGATTCTGATCATGGATGACTCCGCCTCGGCGCTCGACTTTAAGACCGACGCGGCGCTTCGCCACGCCATCCGCGAGCGCAGCGTGCGCGGTGCCGCCGAGGGCGGGCTGCCGCTGACGACCGTCATCGTGAGCCAGCGCGTTTCGACCGTGCGCGACGCCGACATGATCTGCGTGCTCGATCACGGTTCGGTCGCGGGCCTGGGCACGCATGACGAGCTGTATGCGACCTGCCAGCTCTATCGCGAGATTTGCCAGTCGCAGCTGCGCCGCGAAGAGCTCGAGGGCCAGCAAGGGAGCGCGTTGCCCGCGTCCGCCCAGACCGCCCCTGCATCTGTTTGCGCAAAGGAGGGCTGCTAAATGAATCCGTATACTTCTTCCGGTTCGGTCGCCACGATGACGGCCAATGTGTCCGGCAACGATAACCTCAACGACCTGGGTGACGGCCCACGCCAGCCCGGCGACCCTGAGCGCTATCCCGTGGGCGCGGTGACCCGCCGCCTGATGGGTTACGTCCGTCCGCACCGTATTTCGTTTACGGCGTCGTTTGTGAGCGCCGCCATCTCGGTGATTCTGCAGCTCTACACGCCTATCCTTATCGGTGAGGGCATCGACCTGATCGTTGCCGCGGGCCAGGTGAATTTCGATGCACTGCTGCCGCTTGTCACCAAGCTCGCGATTGTCGTCGTAGGTGCCGCGGCCTTCCAGTGGCTACAGGGCTACTGCGTCAACCGCCTGTCCTACGAGACGGTGCGCGACATGCGCGTGGAGGCGAGCGACAAGCTCAGCCGCATGCCGCTCAGCTTTATCGACGGCCATGCCCACGGCGACCTCATGAGCCGCGTGGTCAACGACGTCGATCAGGTGGGTGACGGCCTGCTGCAGGGCTTTACGCAGCTCTTTACCGGCGTCATCACCATCGTGGGCACGCTCGCGTTTATGCTCTCCATCAACCTGATCATGACGCTCGTGGTGGTGCTCGTCACGCCGCTTTCCATTTTTGCAGCCGGCGCCATCGCCAAGCTTTCCAACAAGAGCTTTACGGCACAGCAGCGCATCCAAGGCCAGCTTGGCGGTCATATTGAGGAGTATGTGGGCGAGCAAAAGCTGGTGGATGCGTTTGCCTACGGCCCGAATGCCCAAGCGCGCTTCGACGCGCTCAACGCCGAGCTCTATACGGCAGGTGAGCGCGCGCAGTTCATGGGTTCGCTTTCTAATCCCGGTACGCGCTTTATCAACAACATCATTTATGCCGTGGTCGCTGTGATAGGCTGCGCGGGCGTGATCACGGGCGTGCCCGCGGCGCTTACGGTGGGCGGCGTGCAGATTTTCCTGTCCTATGCTAACCAGTACACCAAGCCGTTCAACGAGGTCACCAACGTTATTACGCAGATCCAGACGGCGTATGCCTCGGCGCGCCGCATGTTCGCGTTGCTCGATGCGCGCGAGCAGGAGCCCGACGCCGTGGATGCCATTGAGCTCGCCGCCCCGAAGGGCGAGGTTTCGTTTGAGCATGTGGACTTTAGCTATGTGCCCGACCACAAGCTGCTGCAGGATATCTGCATCGAGGCCAAACCCGGCATGCGCTTTGCCCTGGTCGGTCCCACAGGCTGCGGAAAGACAACGCTTATCAACCTGCTGCTGCGCTTTTACGATATCGATGCCGGTCGCATTGCGGTCGATGGTCGTTCCTCGCGTGACTACACGCGCGCAAGCCTGCGCCGTGCCTTTGGCATGGTGTTGCAGGATACGTGGCTGTTCGAGGGCACGGTGGCGGACAACATCGCTTACGGTTGCCCAGGAGCCACGCGCGAGCAGGTCATTGAAGCCGCCAAGCGCGCGCACGCGCACAAGTTTATCGTGCAGCTGCCAGGCGGCTACGATACGGTAATCGGCGAGGACGGCGGCACGTTTAGCCAGGGCCAAAAGCAGCTGCTGTGCATCGCGCGCGTCATGCTCACCGACCCGGCGATTTTGCTGCTGGACGAGGCGACCTCGAGCATCGATACTCGCACCGAGCTGCAGGTGCAGGCGGCATTCGACGAGCTTATGGCCGGTCGCACAAGCTTTGTAGTGGCGCACCGCCTGTCGACGATCCGCAACGCCGACTGCATTCTGGTCATGCGCGACGGCGAGATTGTCGAGCGCGGCACGCACGACGAGCTGCTGGCGGCAGGCGGCTTCTACGCCGAGCTCTACTGCAGCCAGTTTGCCCAGTGAGCACGGCCGTGGGGCAAATTAATCAATCGACAGACGGTGGTTTACATCTGTCACGTTAGTACTAAGATATTCATCTAATAAATTGCATTAGTGGCTTTAGTTTTGGGGGAAACGAGGCAACGTGACTATGACGTGCTCTTTGGTGGTTAACAGCAAGAGCGGTAATACCAGGATGGTTTCGGGTGCGATCAAGCGCGCGCTGCAGGCTGCGGGCGTTGAGTTTGTTCACGCCGCGGCGTTGAGCGACGATGCGGATGCAGATCAGGTTGCGCTCGAGGCGCAGGGCGCCTGCGCGGCCGACACGGTGCTCGTCGGTTTTTGGTGCGACAAGGGCGCGTGCACGCCTTCGGTCGCGGCGTTGCTCTCTGCCTTGCACGGCAAGCGCGTGTTCCTGTTTGGCACCTGCGGTTTTGGGGCCGACCAGAGCTATTATCAGCAGATTATCGATCGTGTGACCTCCAATTTGGCCGAGGATGCCGAGCTTGCGGGCTGGGCGATGTGCCAGGGCAAGATGGGCCCCGCGGTCAAGCAGCGCTACGAGGCCATGCTCGAGCAAGATCCCGATAACGCCCGATTTAAGATGCTGCTCGACAACTGGGTTGCCGCGAAGGACCATCCCACCAAGGAAGACCTGGACAACATGGCTGCAGCCGCCAAGAAGGCCGTGCTGGGAGAGTAGCTTCGCCGTTCACGGTCCTTCGTGCAAAACAATACAAATGTGAAAGCCTCGAAGTTCTCGAGGCTTTTTTCGTGACACGAGGGCGCCCCTTTATTGATGGAAGGCCTAATAAGCTGATTGCTCTATGCCCGGATGTGTGCGGAGTGGGATGGGATTTCCGGATGGGTGGAGTTGCGGAAGCTGCGTCCCGGAATTTGCCTTTGGAATGGGATGCGGTTTCCCGGTGAAGGGCTCTGTGGAAAATGCATCCCAGTATTCGGTTGAGAAACGGGATGTAGTTTCCGGTTGAGGGTCTTGGCGGAAAGTGCGACCCGGGATTTGTGATCGAAGCGGGATGTGGCTTCCCAACGGGGCCACAAGCGGAAACCGCATCCCATTTCGCAAGCGAATTCTGGGACACGGTTTTCAGAGGGTTAGGGGCTGCGAGCTACATGAGGCTGTCATAAAACTCCGGTAAAAGGGGGTCGGAAATAAATGGCACTTCCAGCAGTTTGTTTAATGTGGGGGGGGGTACCATTATTTTAGTTTCGCAAAAAATCGATCCCTCTATGGGGAAGTTGCGTAGGGGGTTAGTCACAGATATTGGATAAAACAGACTAATATGGGGATAAATGACCACTTACGCCAAAATAAGTAGCATTTAGCGACAAAACATTGAAAAATGTGTAGCACATCGCTATGTTTTTATTACGAAAAGATTCCAAATTGGCTTATTTCGGACTCACTTTTCAAGCGCCTTGCGGTTCCTGTTGAAACTTGCTGACCTTTGGATGGGTCGAATAGGTCTTCAAGGGGGATGAATTATCACTTTGGCTGCGCGTAGACTCAAACGATTTATTGCACTTTTGAGTAGCTTGGCGTTCGCGCTTGTCATAGCCCTTGCCGTTGTTTCTTTTGTGCCTCGCGCATTTGGATACATGCCCTTTGCTGTGCTTTCGGGTTCTATGGAGCCCGAGCTACCCGTTGGCTCCATGGTGTTTGTTCACCAAGTTGATCCAACGGATATTGCCGTGGGCGACAATGCAACCTTTTACCGATCGGACGGCGCCGTGGTGACGCACCAGGTGTACGAGATCGACCCTGCGGCGCAGATGATCGGCACGCAGGGAATCGCAAACAAAAATGCAGATGGAACCATCATGCACGACGCCGAGCAGACGCCTTTTTCACGCGTGATCGGTGTCGTTTCTTTTTGTGTCCCTTACCTGGGCTTCGTCAACGCATATTGCACGACGATGCCCGGTTTGCTTGTTGTGGTGGCCGTTCTGGCGCTGCTGGTCGCGGCGTCGATAGTGCTCGATCGGGTGGTTTCCGACGAGCCTGCGGGTAAGCATGCCCGCGTGCATGCGAGGGAGCGGCGTTCATAGCGGCAGGGAAAAGCGTCGGCGGCGGTAGGGGCCGTTGCCGGGGAAGACGATTCTCGAAAGGAAGAGAACGATGGAAAACAAGAAGAAAAAGCGCTACGGCATCATTGCCGCCCTGTTGCTGTTGGTGCTGGCTGCCGGCGTGGGTACCTATGCATGGCTGACGGCTACTGCCGACCTGCACAACGTGTTTACGATTGGAAAAATCGAGGCTCCCGATAAGAAGCCTGATCCGGTAAACCCCGAGCAGCCTGGCACGGAGGCTGGTGGCGGTGCCTATCTGTTCGAGACCAAGTGGGACCCCAGCGCGGAGCACAAGATGATTCCGGGCTCTCCGATGGACAAGAACCCGAACGTTGGTATTAAAAACGGTTCCGATGACGCTTTTGTGTTCATCTATGTAAAGAACGCCGTGGTCAAGAATAGTGCAGGTCTTGCGAGCGCTCCTTACTTTAAGCTCAACGCGAACTGGAAGCCGGTTTCTGCTGAACAGGTGAAGACGAACGGCACCGAGGGACAGTACGTAAGCGGTCTGTTCATGTACGCCAAGGGTGCCGAGAACGGTCCCGTCGCCTTGGGTGCCAAGGAAGCAGCTAAGGATGTCTACACTGGCGAGCTCTTTAGCCAGGTGATGATCCCCGGTGTAATGAAGAGCGATGACGTTGTCTCGGGTGAGGGCGTTAAGCCTGAGATTACTGTCTCCGCCTTTATTTTCGGTGCTGATCAGGCTGATGGCGCCACCAACGCAGCGGACAACGCCGTTGCTCAGGCCAAGGCCTGGGCTGCCAAGTTGCAGCAGTAACCCCACCCCCCCCACTGAGATCTCGACCCGCTCCCCACCCCTATATTCGGGTCGGGATCTCGGTCCCCCTTTGATCGACGACTGGCGAACGTAATGCTCAATAATCTTTCCGACAATAAGAAACGCACCTTGGCGCTTGCCGCGATGGCGTTGTTGGCCCTGGCGTGCCTGTGCGGCACGCTGGCTTTTACCGTTGATATGGTTCCGGCAAACAACGTCCTATCGTTTGGCAGCGTGAAGGTACGAGTCTGCGAATACACCCTCAACGAGCAGGGCGAGGAGATTCCGTTTGAGGCCGACGAGCACGGGGACTATCCCGACACCAAGGCCGGGGGCTCTGACATCAGCCGCATTGTACGCGTGGAGAACGTCGGCGCGCAGCCTGAGTACGTTCGCGCGCGTCTGCGCATGACGTCGGTGGCGCCCGACAGCTCGAGTGCGGATGCCTCGGATAACGTCGCGTTTCATGTGAACGCGGGCGAGGGATCTCCGTGGGTCGATGGCGGCGACGGGTGGTACTACTACCGCGGATTGGATGCGCGTGGCGGTACGCTCGACCCCGGTGCCACGACGGAGAGCCTTATGGACTCGCTGCGCTTTGTGGGCGACTACCACGATGCCGCGCGCGGCGGCTCATTCAGGCTCGATATCGATGTTCAGGCCGTGCAGGCCAAAAACCAGCAGGCAAGCGATACCGTCCTCGACGTGCTTGACGTCGCGGGCTGGCCGGAGGCGAACTAGCCTATGAAGATCAAGAACATGAACCGGGGCGTGCTTAGCAGGCTAGTTGCCGTCGCGGCGATTGCCCTTTGCTGCGTTATGGCGCTGCCAACGGTGGTGCATGCCGAGGACGTGCCCGAGAACACAAACGAATACCACATCAAAAACGCGAACGACTTTTTGGTGTACGTGGCGCTTTCGCGTGAGCGCGATACGTCCGGCTGGCGCGTTTATCTCGATAACGATATCGTGCTTAATGATGACGACATGAAGACCATTGTCTCGCACACCGTTAAGCATCTGTCGTTTGGCAACAAGGAGCATCCGTTTAAGGGCGTGTTCGATGGTCAAAACCACACCGTTGAGGGCCTGAGCTACGATAAAGACGCTTTTGACCCCGAGCGCGATACGGGATTTTTTGCCGAGACCAACGGTGCCACCATCAAAAACTTCCTGGTCAAGGACGCCAACGTGTGGGCGGACTTCCGCGGTGGCATTATCGTGGGCAAGGCCGTCAAAACGCGCTTCGAAAACGTTATGGTCATGGAGAGCACGCTGCACGTGACCTGCGCCAACAATGCTCTCAACCTCATTACCAACGCAGGCTTTGAGGGCGGTCTCATCGCCGGCGAGCTCGACGGCTGCACCCTCTACAACTGCGAGGTCCGTGGCGGCCGTGCCGTCAACAATACGACCTCGGGCGTGCAGGCGCTCGGCGGTGAGGGTCTGTATATGGCGGCGTTTGCCGGCTACGTTAAGAACTCGACTATCGAGTACTGTCGCGTGACGCCGACGCGTAAGGACGACGGCTCGATTGCCGAGAAGGGCATGACCGACGTCACCAATAAGTACGACGTGGCCATTGGCGCCCTGGGCGGCAACAACGTGTACGCCTCGGGTTTTGTGGGCTGCATGGCGGGCGAGGCCAAGATTATCGACTGCTTCTCGACGGCGCAGTGCTACAGCTATGCCGCGTCGTACGTGGGCGTCGTCGCCGTGACGCGCGCGTGGACGGGTGGCTTGGCGGGTCGTATTCTAACCGAAAAGGGCAACGAGCTCGTCCGCAGCCATTTTGCGGGTGACTTGAGCTCGCGTCAGTACAATCCCATCGCCGTGATCCCCATCATTCAAAACGATGTGAACCTGGGCGGCATTGCCGCGCGTGCCAACAAGGATGATGCCACGGTCACCGAGTGCTACTTTAAGCCGAGCGTGAGCCTTTCTGGCAACAGCCAGGGCAACCCTGCCAAAAAGAAAATCCCCTCGTTTGGCGGCGATGGCACCACCAAGGGTGATGGCTATGGTCCATGGGATGACGAGCGCTACACCACGCGCGAGCTGTGGGAAGAGCACGACTACGACTTTTGTGCCGGCACCAAGCGCTCGACTGCTAACAACGGGGCCTTGGGTGGCTCGCACTTCAATGAGTGGGCGATGGATTACAAGCTGAATATTCCTGTGCATGGCCAGAGCGTTAAGGCGACGATCGATTTTCCCGGTGCGGGTACCGCGACCATCGAGGCAACCAAACTTGGTATTGAACAGAAGACCTCGGATCCGTACGCCTTTGCCGTGAGCGCCGTGCTGGCGGGAACGGCTCAGGGCTTGGCCCAGGGCGATACGTCGGTAACGTTTGAGCAAGAGACCTCCGCAAAGCCTGAAGGCCTGACCGAGGCAAACGAGGGATACCGCTTTACGGGCTGGTTCCGCGAGCCCGGGGTCAACGTGAACCACATCGAGGCCGATAACACCTGGTTTGACGGCAAGACCGATGCCGATGCCGTGACTGCCGGCAAACAGGTCAAGAAGAGTGAGGCGCACGAGCATACGTCGACCTATACCGCCGATAATGCCAAGGGGGTCGACGGTTTTAAGGGCAATGACCTGTTTATCGCTTCGTACGAGGCGCAGGTGCTGTTCTATAACGTCCAGGGCGAAACGCTCGATTGCCAGAGCGGCACTGCACACGACAAATCGGGCGATTGGTATCGCTACGGCGCGAAGCTCAACCCCGCCGCTCCTACCGATCGTGGCACGCTGTCTTCCAGCGCCACCTTTATCGGTTGGACAACGAAGCCGAGCGAAGAGGCTCAGATGAACGGTGGCTATGCAGCCATTACCTCGACCCAGCTCGCCGAGCTAAAAAATGCCGGCGCGTTCTATCCTGCCGGTACCGAGATTACCGTGCTTGGCCCGACCGACTTCTATCCGGTGTACAGCGACTACGTCTCGAACATCATGACAGTGTTCGAGGGCAATGAACAGGATGAGCTTGAAGATAAGACCCAGCGTGTCGGCGTGGGCAACACCCATGTCGATGTCCAGACTTCCGAGGATGGCGCCAGTGTCTATACAGTGCAGGTGCGCGGTGTAGACAATAAGCCCTTGTCCGATGGGGGCGCGTTGCCTGACGGCTACCGCTTCCTGGGCTGGTACGAAAACAAGCAGACTGCCGATGGGTCCGAGGTCGAGGTGCGCGTAAGCCGCGACCCCAGCTATAAGCTTCCCGCAAACGTCGATCTGACCGTCCTGCATACCTATACGGCTCGTTTTGAGTACCGGGTGGACTATTACGTTCGGGCATTTACAAATAGCGGTCTAACGGACAGCAAGAAGTTGTGCTCGATTTGGAAGAAATACAAGTCGCCCTTCGAGGAAAACGTCGGCGCGACATATGTTCGTGAAAACATTATCCATTGGGGTGCTGGCGCGGACGCCTCCGCCCATGTGCTACACGATGATAAGAATCCAGCAGATAAGTGCACCACCGCTCTCTCTGATGCGACGCAAATCGTTGCGCCTATTAACGCCTACTCGCATAATGTGCGTAACGACAGCGGCGCGAACACTCTCAAGGATATGATTGCCGACACTGATTTTCCAGGAGCCGGTAAACTGAGTGATGAGTGGAAAGCCTCAAGTATTAAAGTTCAATTTACCCCCGCGCATGATAGGTACCACTTCAGTTTTTGGACGCTCGAAAGACCCGACGACGGTTCCTGGACTTATATAAAGAATCCTTTTTCGAGTTTTGTTGAAACGACGGAGCAATATTATGTCCGTGCTATGGTGACCACGGACGTCAACTTCTATGACAAGAGTGGCAACGTCAAGCAGGTTGCTACTCGACGCTATAAAAGCAACTTGCTTCAGCAGAAAACGGCGGAAGGTAAAGATCCGACGTTCCTGTATTGCTATCCGCATCTCTATAAGGATAGGACGGTTAATACAAAGCCCTACGACGGAAAGGATGGTGACGTCAATCCCAATCTGACGCTCGAAGCCTCTCCGACCGATACCGAGATGGCGGTGCCGGGTCATAAGTTCCTGGGCTGGATTTCGACCGCCGAGGTCCAGAAGGATTCTGACGTCTGGAAGTATATCTACGACGTCGCCGGCGACTCCTATGTGACGAGTGATCCGGATAAGGCAGAGCCGTATCTGGCGACCGACGAGTCCAAGGTCACCCAGTGGCAGGATGCCTATCCCGTGTACGTAAAGTACGACGTTAACTACACCACCAACCTGCACCGCAAGGGCTTTGACGGAACGCTGGGCATCATAAATGTTCCGAAATTCGACATTACGCCCAAACTTGTGGCTCAGGAGAACGGTGACGTGGTGGCTACGGTGAGCCCCGACATTACAACGGAGGTGTACACCGACGGTACCGGTGGCGCCTATCAGCTTAAGAAGCTCGAAATCGAGCTTCCCGACGGAACGGTCGAGCAGCTCAAGCCGACGGCCGAAGGCGGCAACACCTATTCCTGTCCCGTGGAGCCCGGCAAGCCTTATACGTTTGTGGCCTACTACACGCCCATTGCCGTGGTGTATCACCTGGACGATACCCATGTCGATGGCAAGATTGCGCAGGAGGGCGATAAGCTCGGTAATCTTAAGGAAGGCATACCCACGCCGACGTTTGACGTGAGCAAGATTGATAAGGCCGAACGCGCCGGCTCGGAGCAGACGCCATTCCATGCCTTTGTGGGCTGGACGGAGCAAAAGCCTGCCGAGGGCAAGGGGTATGTGATTTGGTCGGACGGCGTTTCCATGGTGGATAAAAACACTGTGGTCAAGGCCCCCATGGAGCTGTACCCGGTTTACCGTGCCAGCGCGGTAAAAGTCCAATCGAATATCGATAACAATCTGAATCCAGAAGACCGCGATTCCGTGCGCTCGCTTTCGCGCACCGACTCTGTCGATCAGATCTCGCTGGAGGTAAAAGCTGCAACCGAGGTTGACGGCAAAGACGGCACCAAGTACGACTTTGTCGGCTGGTCGTGCGACTATGAATCCGATAGCCAATACACCCTGATGACCGATGACGAGAAGTATCCCCTCGAGGGCGGTGAGCCATTTAAGGACGTAACGTATACCGCGGTGTATAAGATCGCGCCGTATAAGGTGCGCTATCACGGCGTTGACGGCGCGCCCATCTTTACGGCGACGGTCGACTCGGGCGACGATCGCGCGACAGGCGCTGGCTTTGTCCATAACGTCGAGGTTCCCAAGGTGGATGAGAGCGGCAAACCGGTCTATGACAACAACGGCAATCCCGAGATGGAGCAAAAGTCCGTCGCGTACGACCCGGACGCCTACTCCAAGATCGTCGCGCTGCTCGATGAACAGGCGGCGGCTAACGGTGACGTGCGCGAACTCTTCCTGGAGTGGCGATATGTGCCTGCCGATGGCGCTGCGGAGTCTTGGAATGAGTTTAAGGGTGAGCCGATCAAGGGAGACATGGATCTGTATCCCGTAACGTATCGTGTGACTGCCAACGACACATCCGATTCCACGAACCCTAAAACCATGACCGCGCAGCTTAAATGGCTGCTCGATCCCACCGCCGCCAATACAGTCGGTGACAATGCCGATAAGGCACCGTTTAAGGTCTGCTTTGCCGAGCCGTTTATGGGAACGCAGCTGACTGTCACAGTTAAGCGGGCGAGCTACGGCCCTGGTACATCCATGACGGAGGAGCTCGTAAACGACAAATATGTCTCACTCTATAGCTTGGGCTCGGGCAATGGCTCGTTCGACCTAGCCAATCGTCTGGAGTCCAAGAAGACGGGTGAAGGCGAACAGGGCCCCGGTAATGCCGTGTTCAACTTCGCGCAGACTCACGCGTTGACAATTGTAAAAAAGACCACCGATGCTGGTGCCATGGGACAGACATTCCGCTTTAAGGTGGCACGGAAGGCATCGAAGGATTCTTCTGCCGAGATGCGCATGGTTGAAGTGAAGGTCAATAAAACGCAGCAGGAAAACGGCGAGACCTGGTATGTCGGCAGTGTGCAATTTGCCGCGCCGACGGGCATTTATACCGTCGAGGAAGACACGGCTTGGGCATGGCGCTACCAGGGTGAGCTGAGTGCGCCGGGTAAGGCGCCCGGTAAATCTGCCGAGCTAACCATCTCGTCTGCATCGAGTGCGGGCGACGCGGTGGTGACGTGCGTTAACACGCGCACAAAGGATAAATGGGTCGACGGCGGTTCGCGGGCTAAGAACGTTTGGGAAAACGAGCAGCTGAAGAGGGAGGACTAGGATGACAAAGCGCAAACAGATTTTGGTCCTCCTCGCCGGCGTTCTCCTTTTGGCTGGCGTCGCCGGCACCTTTGCATGGCTTTCGGTTACGGGCGTGCTGGTCAACGAGTTTGGCTTCGGCTCGGTGACGCCTTCGGTGGACGAGACGCGCGACAATAATGTGAAGAGCGACGTTGCGGTTAAAAATAGCGGTTCAGCTCCGGCATACCTGCGCGTTGCGGTGGATATCTACTGGCAGGACAAGGATGGCGCACGCCTGTGGGATGAGCCGGTCGAGGGTACCGACTACGCCATTGTGTGGGGCGACGTGTCCAATGCCTCAACTACTAGCAGCGCCTCGTCTTGGGTTCGCTCGGCCGACGGGTTCTACTACTGGACGTCTCCCGTTGCGCCGCTCGGCAAGACGGGCGTGCTCATCAAGAGCGTGTCCGAGAAGAAGACGGATGGCAAGAACCTGGTCGTCGACATTTCGACCCAAGCTATTCAGTCTACGCCCGACGATGCAGTTAAAGAGGCATGGGGCTGTACGGTCGAGGATGGCGTGCTGGTGCCGCCGTATGGAGGTGCGTAAGTATGGCGTTCTCGATTCGCAAAGGTGTTGCGCGCTCCTTGCGTTGCGTGGTCGCGGCTATTCTCTGCATGGTCACGCTCGCCGTTCCTGCCCGTGCGTTTGCCGATACTCCCGCGATTGCCTATGACGGAAATGCGCGCCAGCTGACGGTCTCGGGGGCGACGGGCTCCTCGGGGGAGCCCGATCTGTTTCCCGCCTTTAAAGGTCTAATGCCCGGCGATGTGCGCGAGCAGCAGATTGAGGTTCGTGCCACGGGCGTAAAGTCTCAGGTCCGCGTGTTTGTGCGGGCCGTTGTCGATCACGAGACGGCACACCTGCTGTCGCCCATTACCTTAACGGCGTCGGTGGGCGATGCGTCTGCAGGCTGGCTCCAGACGGGAACGCCGGGCAGCGTGTTTGCCCATCCCACGCAGGTCGCAGCGTTTACGAGCGATGGCAGCACGGTGCTCAATTTGCAGCTAAACGTTCCGACATCGGTGGGCAACGAGGTTGCCGACGCAAACAAGACCATTCGCTGGGAAATCACCGCCGAGGACGATGGCGAGAAGATCCCCATGCAGTCTGCTGACAGCAAGAAGCCCGGTTTGCTTGGTCTGGTGGCAACAGGCGACAACACGCTCACGTTGCTTTTGGTGTTGCTGACACTTGCAATCATCGCATTTATAGCCGCGCTTCTTTTGTCCCGGAGGGATAAGCGCTAGGTTCATCTTCTAAACGCAACGCCCTCCCGGGCGGCGGGCACGAAGTTCCCTGCTCTACAGTCCTGCGCAAGACGAAGGCCACATTAAGTGGCCTTCGTCT
>ERZ812616.1795-NODE-1795-length-21111-cov-10.866119_pt1 | contig 21111 bp, 16 predicted proteins | sample MGYA00376249_ERZ812616 | MGnify/ENA primary metagenome ERZ812616 (study PRJEB26924, sample SAMEA4378265) | human gut metagenome | biome: human gut; feature: human-associated habitat; material: faeces | place: China | collected 2013 ...
AAAATTACAAAAATGGAGTGAATAAATTAGCAAACCAGCCGACGAACTTCTTCCATGGAGAACGCTTTTTCCAAAATTCCGGTGTCAGTTGGGTGCAATGCTCGATATCATTTCGAAACATATTATTCAATTCACCGGTTGTTTTTTTATCAAAAATGAAAGCGTTGGTTTCGTAGTCATATCGTAGACTGCGGCTGTTCAGGTTGGCAGTACCGACTGTACAGAACAAGTCGTCTACCATCATTATTTTTGAATGGTGGAATCCTCCGTTGTACATATAGACAGTAGCTCCTCTTTTCATTAGTTTATGTAACTTGTAAAGTGCAGCATCCGGAGTAAACGGGATATCGGAAGCGGAGGAAACCATGATTGTTACATCTACTCCCCGGTCGATTGTACGGTTCAATGCCTTTTTGATGGAAGAGGTCGGTACAAAATAAGGATTAACAATATGAACATTCTTTTGTGCCGAGTAAATGCTCATGGCATAGGCATGACTCAACATACGGCTATTCTTTTTCGGGGTACGGTCTACAATTGCTACAACGATATTCGTGCTGTTTGTCTGTTCCTGATGTTGAGGAAAATAAGCTTCTCCTCCTATATTCTGTTTAGTCTCTTTGTTCCAGATAGTCAGGAAAATCTCCTGCAAATCATTGACGGCATCTCCTTCGATACGCATGTGCATATCACGCCAGGTTCCGATTTTGGGTAGTCCGTTGATATAATAATCCGCGATATTCATTCCGCCTGTATATGCTACTTTTCCATCGATAACAGCTATTTTACGATGATCCCGGTGAGCGGCGTGATTGATATAAGGGAAGGTGAACGGGTCAAACTTTACGATTTCGATTCCTTGTTCACGTATTTTTTTGAGATGTCTCTTTTTAAGCGGTTTATTGTTCGACCAGTTTCCGAAAGCATCAAACATAGCTCGTACTTCAACTCCTTCCTTCACTTTTTCGGCTAACAAAGTGAATAAAGTATTGGCAATGGAGTCATTTCGGAAGTTGAAATATTCCAGATGGACGTGGTGTTTAGCTTCCCGGATGGCTTCAAACAAATCGATAAACTTCTCCCGTCCGCTTTTTAGCAGTTTTACTTTATTATTATCAGATATAGGGATTCCCGATTCTTCCAAGAAATGCAATACTAGGGAATCACTTGTTAGTCCGATTGAGTCTCTGGGCTGCGTCATCAGACTGTCGATGACATCTGCCTGAACATGTAATAAAGGCAGGAACAGAAATAAAATAAATATACGTAACTTCAAAACTCTTCTCTCTATTTTAGTTTACAGAGCAACAAAGATACAACATCTATGTTTGGGCTTACTTGGAGTGAAGGGTAGATTTATTATTGTTTAACACAAAAAGAGGGATAAAGAATTATTTAACTCAAGAATATAAAAGTCCGGGGAACTTATACTTCGGACTTTTAATCTGTATCTATTTTGTTTATGCCATAGAAGCTACCTTTCGTGTAGCCATGAATAATAGTACAACAGCTGCGATAATAATTGACTTCGGATCAAGGCTGGAAGTGCCATGATTAATCATACCGATAAATACTTCTCTTATGGTTTCCCAAGTTGCTTCCAATCCGCCTAACCATACAAAAAGTGCGGCCGCCACAGTCATCACGAAAGCGCTCCAGATACGAGCCAGGCGATTACTACGATCGGGTAAGTGGTGCATGACACGGCGACTGAATCCGTTATCTGCTATTTCCTGCTTGTTTTCTGCGAAGAAATCGCGCAAGAGCTTATCATTGTCTATTTCTGTCATAACCGTTTTGTTTTAAATACGTTGCTAATTTTTCTTTCCCGCGTGACAGATGGCTTTTCACTGTCCCTGACGGTACTCCTACAATCCCTGCAATTTTGTCGATGCTAATGTCCTCTATGTAGAACAACGTGATGCAGGTCCTTTCCACTTCTTTAAGCATTTTGAGTGACTGGTAGACATCCATTTTTTGCCCGATATTCTCCTGTTCGGTGCTGTTGATGGCGTCTATTTCTCTTGTATCCAAGTCGGCTGTCTCTTTCCGGCTGCGAATATAATCATAAAAAACATTATAAGCAATACGATACAGCCACGTAGAGAAACTTGACAAGTTCCGGAAAGAGGCAATGTTCGTATACGCTTTGATAAATGTATCTTGCGCAAGGTCGTCACTCAATTCGCTGTCGCCGCAAGTCAGGTTCAGGAAGAATCGCCGGATGGGCGACTGATACTCCTTCACCAACTGGTCAAAGGCCCTGGTGTTCTTGAACACCACGACCTGTGCGACTAACGATATATCATTGAGTTGGCTCATTTATTCTCGTCGTTCTTTTCTTCGTTTACTCCTTTGTCTTTCTCTTCGGATTCGGAAGGGATGATTTCGAAACTATCGGTTCTAACGCTATTCGGGTTCTTTTTTTCATCCTTATTACCCGTATACATCCGGGTAGCATTTGCGTCTTGAATCTGTTGTTTACTACCGATAATCCATTGTCCGATACCCATGAATGTAACGAGTAAGCCGATAGCTCCAATTCCGAATTCGCCGGTGATTGCCCAGAGGAAGATGAAAAGACCGATACCCGTAAAGGTGTTCTTGATGCCTTGTGAACGCGAATCGACTGTTTTGGTTTCGCGGATAAACTCTGCCGGAAGCGGTTGGCCGGCAGCAAGTGCCTGTTCGGCAAGGCGATAACGTGCTTTCCGATTTTTATAACGGAAGAAGAAGATTACAAATAGAATGAATACCGGAAATCCGAATACGGCAACGATTGCTATGATTGCTACCAGAATACCTCCGCCGGCACTAACATTGTGGAAGGGGAAATCGCTGTCATCCGAATCGAATGTGAAGCTGGCTTTACCATGAGTGGTGCTAACATTACTTGAGTTTGCATTCACGTCTGCAGAATCAGCATCTGCTGTGTCTACACCAATCACTGTGACAGCAGTATTGTTCGTATTTGCTTTATTGTCTTTGGTCACAGTTACTTTTACTTTTCCGATGGAATCACGAACAACGGTAGTCTGGGCAACAGCCAGTGTGCAAGTGGTCAGTACAACCATCAATGCTAATAGAAAATTTTTCATATCAATAGTTCTTTAATTTATTTCTTTGTCTGTTAGACGTAGTTAATATCATAGAAAGTTGCAAAGAGACGAAATATTTTTGATATTTGCGGAAATTAATAAACGAAAGATGGAATTACCTGCTTCTTTTATAGACTACACCCGCGCTCTATTGGGCGATGAAGAATACGACAAACTGGCCGTTGCCCTCCAACAAGAACCACCGGTTAGCATCCGGTTGAATCAATTGAAAATCAATCATTCTTTATCGGATAAAGTACCTTGGTCTTCCGAAGGATTCTATTTGGAGGAACGTCCCACTTTCACGTTCGATCCCTTATTCCATGCAGGCTGTTATTATGTTCAGGAAGCTTCTTCCATGTTTGTGGAGCAGGTACTCCGGCAATATATCACGGGACCGGTGAAGATGTTGGATCTTTGTGCGGCTCCCGGTGGAAAATCGACTCATGCCCGTAGTGTACTTCCCGAAGGGAGTCTGTTGGTAGCCAATGAGGTAATCCGGAATCGTTCGCAGATTCTTGCTGAAAACCTGACGAAGTGGGGACATCCGGATGTGGTAGTGACCAATAATGATCCGGCAGATTTTTCAGCTTTACCCTCTTTCTTTGATGTGATTCTTACAGATGTTCCCTGTTCCGGTGAAGGTATGTTCCGTAAAGACCCGGTAGCTGTGGAAGAGTGGAGTCCCGAGAATGTGGAAATCTGTTGGCAACGCCAGCGACGGATTATTGCGGATATTTGGGATACGTTGAAGCCCGGAGGTATTCTTATATATAGTACGTGTACATTTAATACGAAAGAGGATGAAGAGAATGCACGTTGGATTCAACAAGAGTATGGAGGCGAACCGTTAACTGTGCAGGTGCAGGAGAATTGGAATATAACAGGAGACCTTTTGTCAGATAAAGGGGATCATTCTAAATCTTCTATTCCCGTCTATCATTTTTTCCCTCATAAGACGAAAGGTGAAGGCTTTTTTCTGGTGGCTTTTCGTAAGCCGGAGACGGAAGAAGAGATCCCAGTATCTTCTTTCGCCAAAGAGAAAGCTTTCAAGAAGAAGGATAAGAAAGGAACAGCAGCATCTTCTCCTGTATCGAAAGAATATCTGAATATGGCTAAAAGTTGGTTGAATGATGAAAATTCGGACAAGTATATTTTATTGGCGGAAGGAACAAATATCCGAGCTTTCTCACAGTACTATACTAATGAATTGGCGACGATGAAACAAAGCCTGAAAATTGTGTCGGCAGGGATTGAGATAGGCGAGGTGAAAGGAAAGGATTTGATCCCTAACCATGCGTTGGCAATGTGTACCTCACTTTTATGCCGGGAAGCATTCGCTACGGAAGAAATAAGTTATGAACAGGCCATCACATATTTACGAAAAGAGGCCATTACCTTACCGGTAACAGCCCCTCGTGGATATGTTTTGCTTACTTATCGGCATATTCCTCTCGGATTTGTGAAGAACATCGGCAATCGTGCTAATAATCTTTATCCGCAAGAATGGCGCATCCGTAGTGGATACTTGCCGGAAAATATACGCATCTTATCAGAATACGTTACTGATTAAGGCAGTATTCCCGCAGGTATTTCCTGTTGGGAAAGACTAAAGCTAAGCTGTCTGCCTTTTCCGATTTCTGTGCCTTCAGCTATTTCTTCCAGCGTGTAGGAAGGAGGAGGTGCAGGTGATGTCCGCGTTTCTCCAATGGGCGGAGTGTTCCAGTTCAGATTTAGGCTTTTATCCAACCGATGAAATAAGTACGAGTTTCCCCATATTATGAATTTATGATCGGAAACAGGTGTTGCCATATCTTCCGAAAAAGTGAGGGTTAGTGTCATTTTCTTATCGTCTCCTTCTTCTTTTTCCAGTTTGTAACTTCCTTGGGTTATTAATTCAAGTCCGGATGAAAAGGCGGTCTGTTCTCCTTGTTTGAAAAAATAAGCATCCCGTGCGTGGTTGTTAATCAGAAAAATGTCGGAAATACCGGGTAGAAGATTCGCATCTCCGTTGGGTAAGTTAGACAAGTAGCTGCGTAGCAACTCCATATTTTCGTAATTATCGACCACCTTGATTGGTAAAGTGCAGGTTTCTTGTGTGGCGTTGTCTGTTACTGTCAGATAAGTCGTTCCGGTGAGGATACCGGTTACATAAATCATACGTCCGGCAGGTACTCCACTCCAGCCAGTTTCAGTTCCGGCACTTGCGATGCGTGTGTCTTTCACTGCAAGTGAGTAGTCACCATTTCCGCTTTCCAGGCCGAGGTAACGTCTGCCACCCATAGGTACTTCGTATTCACTGTTGTAAAAACGCAGTGGATTGTCGTCATCATCTTTACAGCCACTTAGTAGCGTAAGGATGCAGCATAACATGAATAAATAGAAATGTTTAGGTCTCATAATTCAGATTTTATGTTCGTTGCAAATGTAATGTATTGTTTTGAAATATCCAGTCGGAATTTGAAGAAAAAGAGAGGAGATATATTTAGGCACGAATTACACGGATTAACACTGTTGCTTTATAGTTATGACAATACTAAAGACCGTGAATTCTGTGTAATCCGTGCCTAATTTATTATATAAACATACTTATATAACTTAAAAATAGAAATTAGTATGTTCAGCGTAACCCATACCTAAAGGGTTTTTATGTACTATTTATAGCTTGCTTTTGTAAATCCGTGCCATTGCCTTTTGGTACTGATTTTCCAATTGCAGATAATTTTGATGACTTTGATAGATCACCGATACTTCAACGAAGTACTCGATCATACTAATTTGTCCACCTGTCAAAGCTTGTTTCAGCAATGCCAAATCTTGTTGAGACTGGAAAGTCTTGCTATATTCTTCCATTGAAGCATGCAGCGTTTTCGCTTCCCGGTAAAGTTGTGCCAATTCAGATTCCACTTGCAGTGTAGCATTATCCTTTTGCAAGTCGATGTTGAGTGCCTGCGCTTTAGCAATTTTCACCTTATTCCGATTTTCGAAAAGCGGGAAGGAAAAGCCCACCACTACACCGTTGAAAGGCACACCAGTCTCTGTATTCCGACGGTAGCCGAGTTCCAGCTTCGGCAGCCACTGGGATTTATTGACAGCAATCTGTTTACGGGCAACGAGGCTCTCGTTGCCTAGTGCCATTAAGGTACGGTCTGTAGCCATGACTTCTGATTTCAACATTTGGTAATCGCTTGGGAACGGTATAGCCGGATATTGATTTTCTTCGAAAACCACCGGAATATTACCATTCAGCGTATTCAGTTCCTGCTGCTTATTGCGAAGTGCCGTTTCGTTCAGAGACGCTTCCGTTTTGACATTCAACAGTTCCAAGTTGATTTTATTGGTTTCGAGAGCATTTGCATCCCCTGTTTGGAGACGTTTGGCGTACATTTTAGCAAGTTCTTCCGCATTGCGGAGACGTTCCTCCAAAATATGCTTTTGCTGACGAAGCATGATAATGTCCAGGCAAAGTTCTTTTGCCTGTAACAGTTTCTCCTGACGAAAAACATCCGACTGACTGTCAAGAGTTCCGGCTTTCAGACGGTTTAACTTGTTACGTGTGGCGTATAAACTAGGGAAATCAAAGCTTTGTGAAACAACCAGCTCACCGATTGTTTCGCTTTTATCTTTTGCTCCCCATAGATGCGCGTAAGAGAGAGTAGGATCAGGCAAGTTATTATCCATTTTGGCTTCCAGCTTCTGCGAGGTAATCAGTTGCTCGTTTGCCTGCAACTCCTTATTGTTCGTTTCGATATTCTTCAATACCTGTTCAATTCCGTTTTGGGCTTGCACTTCACCTATGGTTAAGAAAAGAAGTGCAGCGCTTATGGTCATGATTTGTTTCATTTCTAATTTCTTTATTTATTACAAGCTATTGTTGATAGATACTTTATGATAAGGCATCTATTTGTTTGACACCGAGGAACGACCCGTTCCTCACCGAGGAACACTTGTTTCCTCACCGGGGAACGATGGTTTTCTCACCGAGGAAAAATATCCCTCTCTACAGGCTTTTTGGGGTCTTTTTCCGATGCATCATCAGATAAACAATCGGAACGATAAAACCGTTCAAAAAAGTAGACGTTAATAATCCTCCTAGAATCACTTTAGCCATCGGACTCTGGATTTCGTTACCGGGCAAATCACCGGCAAGTGCCAATGGAATCAGTGCCAGTGCAGAAGATAATGCCGTCATTAAAATCGGATTCAGACGGTCGAGAGAACCTTGAATCACACTATCATATACATTCAAACCTTCTTCCTTTTGCAAATGATTGTAGTGGCTGATGAGCAACATACCGTTACGGGTCGCAATACCGAATAAGGAAATGAAACCGATGATAGCCGGAATGCTGACTTCCCCTGTTGTAATCACCAAGGCAAAGACACCACCGATCAATGCCAGCGGAAGATTCAGCAAGATAACCCCGGATTCTTTCACGCTGCGGAACTCATTGTACAACAACAGGAAGATAACCACTATACTGATAAATGAAGTCAACGCTAATGTCCGGCTGGCAGCCTGCTCGCTTTCAAACTGTCCACCATACTCGATATGATAACCTTCGGGTAATTGTACCGATGTGTCGATACGTTTCTGAATATCATTCACAACACTGCGCAAGTCACGATCGGCCACATTGGCGGAAATGACAATTTTACGTTTCACATTCTCGCGGTTGATCGTATTCGGACCCATGGCCGATACCACTTCCGCTACATAGCTCAAAGGAACTTTGCGGCCGTCGTTCGTGTCTACCATCAGGTTACGGATTTTCTCTATTTCATCCCGGGCATCATCCTTCACTTTTACGATCAGGTCAAAACTCTTGCCCTGTTCATACACTTGTGAGATCACTTTTCCAGCCAAAGCTACATTCACATATTCCGAAAATTCCGGCAGGGTAATACCGAACTTAGCCAGCATTTCCCGTTTAGGCTGTATTTTCAGCTGCGGACGTTCAATCTGTTGTTCCACGTTCAGGTCGGCAACACCGGGAATGTCACTGATCGCTCCTTTGATTTGATTACCGAGTGAAAACATTTTATTCAGGTCATCACCGAATAATTTGATAGCAATATTCGCTTTCGTACCCGATAGCATTGCGTCGATACGGTGGCTGATCGGTTGTCCGATTTCTATGTTTGCTCCGGTGATCGTACCTAATTTTTCACGTACATCAGCTACCAGTTCACTGCGCGAGCGGTCTTTCAATTCGAACGGAGCTTCTATTTCAGAAACATTGACTCCTAACGCATGTTCATCCAATTCGGCACGTCCCGTTTTCCGGGCTACCGTTTGTATTTCGGGAATTGTCATCAATAACTCTTCGGCACGATGTCCCATTTTGTTGCTTTCTTCCAGCGAAATACCTGGCAGAGAACTGATATTGATAGTGAACGATCCTTCATTGAACGAAGGAAGGAAGCTGCGTCCAAGTGTGAAAAACACTCCGAGGGCAACTACAAAAAGTCCGATTGTACTTCCGAGAGTCACACGTTTATGTGCCAGTACCCAAGTCAGTGCTTTTTCATAAATCCCTTTCATCCAGCGGGCAACAGGAGCTTCTTTCAGTTTCTTGTTCGTCTTATTGCTTCCTAATAGATAAGAGCAGAGCACCGGAGTCAGTGTCAGGGCAACTATCGTAGACGCAAACAGGGCCACGATAAAAGCAACACCTAGTGGAACCAACATTCTGCCTTCCATGCCGCTCAAGAAAAATAACGGAACAAAGCTGACTACGATAATCAACGTTGAATTAAGGATAGGCATGCGCACCTCTTTCGACGCATTGAATACCACTTCGAGCGTACTTAGTCTTTCTGCTTCCGCTTTCAGGCGGTTCTCCCGCAGTCGTTTATATACGTTTTCCACATCGACAATGGCGTCGTCTACCAATGAGCCGATAGCTATCGCCATACCTCCAAGACTCATGGTGTTGATTGTTAGCCCCATGTAGTGTAAAGTCAGGATCGAAACGAGCAGGGAAAGAGGCAGTGTCACCAATGAGATCAGCGTAGTACGTACATTTGCCAGGAACAGGAAAAGCACGATGACAACGAAAATACCTCCTTCAAAGAGTGATTTCTTCACATTGCCGATGGAGCTTTCGATAAAGCGGCTTTGACGGAATATGTCCGTTGAAACTTTTACGTCCGGCGGCAGATTTTTCTGGAGGTCTTTCAGAGATGCTTCCAGTTTGTCCGTCAGTTCCAGTGTGCTGGTAGCCGGTTGCTTGGTAACAGTCATCAGGACGGCAGATTTGCCGCGTTCTGAAGCAGTACCCAGTTTCGGAGCCTTCGGGCCGATGGTTACGTTTGCAATATCTTCCAGCGTGACAGGGAAGTTATTCACTGTCTTTACTACCGCTTTGCCAAGTTGCTCTGTTTTCGAAGTGGAGAGTACACCACGTACAATATATTCATTTCCGAATTCATAGAGCACACCTCCATTGGCATTTAGGTTCATATCCTGTGTTACAGCCATCACTTCTCCCATCGAGATGCCGTAATGACGCATCCGTTCGGGATCTAGCTGAATCTGATATTCTTTGATATCTCCTCCGAGCACAGCCACTTGTGCCACTCCTCCGGTAGACAGCAGGCGTGGACGGATGGTCCAGTCCGCAATCGTGCGAAGATCGAGCATGGAAGTGGAGTCGGCAGTCAGACCGACGATGAGCATTTCGCCTAAGATAGAAGACTGTGGTCCAAGAGTCGGTTTGCCGACATTGACCGGCAGCGATTCGCTGACCACCGCTAATTTCTCACTAACAATCTGACGAGCGAGATAAATATCCGTTCCCCAATCAAATTCTACCCAAACAACGGAAAATCCGTTAGTGGAGGAAGAGCGGACACGGCGCACACCCGTAGCTCCGTTTACGGCAGTTTCAACAGGAAAAGTAACGAGCTGTTCAACTTCTTCCGCAGCCATACCGTTCGCCTCGGTCATGATTACTACCGTAGGTGCATTTAGGTCGGGGAATACGTCTACTTCCGTATGCATGGCGGTATACGTTCCCGCAATAAGCAGGAGGATGGCCGCACAAACTACCACCAGCCGGTTGTGTAGGGAGTAATGTATAATTTTATTAAGCATGATATTTCATTAATTGAGAGTTATAAATAACTTGATAGATGCGCCGCACAAAAAAAACGGTTGCGACGCCTAGTCTCTTTAGTGTTCGTGGCTGTGTGCCGGGATTGCATTGCTTGCGCTTGCCAGTCGAACCTGATAAGCACCCTCGGTTACTACACGGTCGCCAGCCTTTACACCAGTTAGGATTTGAACGCTTTTGCCGTTGTCGGCTCCTATCGTTACTTCCTGTTTTTTATAACCCTCTTCGTCCAGTTGCAGATATATGAAGAATATGCCTTGTTCCTCTGTCAGCGCGGTGCGCGGAAGAGAAATCACGTTTTCCATTGCTGAAGAAAGCAGGAATACCTCCACAAATGAGCCGGGAATCACTTCCCCTTTGTTGTCGAACTCAAAAGTGACAGGCACATAAAAAGAATTGTCTCCGGCAGCTTTTCCGAAAGAGAGAAGTTTACCGTTCAATGCTTTCAACTCGTACACCTGATTATTATAAGGAGTCTGGAAATTGGCGGAACTGATGGTGCGGAGATACGGGTAATACTTTTCCGACACTTCGGCACGGAGGAAAAGACGACGGTTCTGCGTCACGCTTACCAGCGGTTGGCCGATTGTCACATAGTCACCTTCTTTCACGAGAATACTTTTCACATATCCGGCAATAGGAGCCGTAATGCTTTGGCCGATAGCCGAATGATTCTTGGAAAGAGCTTCGTAACTAAGACGGGCGTTTTCGTAACTTTGCTCCGCTTGTGCAAAATCCTTGTCGGATACGATTTTGTTTTTAACAAGCTCCTTCATACGTTCGTATTCCTTCTTGGATACCTCGTAGGCAATGCGGGCACGTTGCACCGGATCACCATCGGCGATATTCTTTGAAGAAATAGTGACTAGCGGAGTGCCGCTGCCGACGCTCATACCTTCCGTTACTTTTCCACGGAAAGATACCACGCCGGCTACTGTAGCTACGGCAACCGATTCATCCCCTTGAGCAGCCAGCACCTGTCCGCTGGTTTTAATCACTTGCTGGAAAGGTGCAGGTTCAATAACGCTCACCTTTACACCGGCTGCTTCAGCTTTCGCTTTCGGAAGAATGATTTCATCACTGTGGGCTTCGGCAGCTTCGTTGTATTCATCGGCTGCTTCATGATTGTGTTCTCCGCTACATTCGCCTTCATGGGAATGATCGGGTCCTTCTGTCTCGTGATTATGTCCTTCCGCGGCATGATCGTGTTCATCGTGTGTGTGTGTGACGGTACTATTATTACAGGATCCCAGCACGAATAAGCCCAGGATTCCCACGAAAATAAGTTTTTTCATAATGATATTTTCCTACTAAATTTTACTGTTTTCTTTTTACGCTACAAAGATAAGGTAGCGCAGATGCAACTAATTTGCATTTACGCTTTTACGCAAAAACAGAGTAGGGAGGGGCACGAAGAGAAGTGGTACGATGAGTATCCGTACCATGCAGAGAGTCTCGGTAAACGTAATAGTTTTTAATCCGTTTCTCTTGCGGTCGTAATAAATGTTCGATGATTACATCCGTGAATAAGGTAGCGATGAATACGTAATCCGGTCCGCTATCCGTATGTATGGATGGAGTGGGAGAGTAGAAACGAGTCATACATTCGCTGCTGCAACATGAGTCGTTTCCCGGGTGATGATGATGCGTGGGACATTGCTGTTCTACAGGCAAGTCCTGCTTCATGCAAATCATTCCGTTGGGGTGATGATGATGGGGAATAACCGCTGCCACCAACATAATAATGTTGATAAAAAACAGCAGAGTTACTATAATTCGTTTCTTCCCTTTCATCCTTTCTTTTAGAGGTTATCCGCTTTTCAGAGCTTCAAAGTGCAAATATACAAATACTTTTATTTCGCCTGTAGCCGATACCCTCTTTTTATTATTTATTATTTCTTTTCCAGTTCTTGCAACGAATCCATTTTCTTCTTTTCGAGGAACTCATAGATACCGCAAAGATGTTCCGTCACCTTTTGATTGCCGAACTCATACACCTTGGTAACCAGCCCGTCAAGGAAGTCACGGTCGTGTGAAACGACGATCAGCGTACCATCAAAATCCAGCAATGCCTGTTTCAGAATATCTTTCGTTTTCATATCCAGATGATTCGTCGGCTCATCCAAAATCAGGAGGTTGACAGGTTCCAGCAATAATTTAATCATGGCCAGGCGAGTACGCTCTCCACCCGAAAGCACTTTGACCTTTTTCATCGATTCCTCGGGACCGCCAAACATAAACGCTCCCAGCAAATCACGAATCTTGTTTCGGATATCCCCTTTGGCTACATCGTCAATCGTTTGGAAAACCGTCAGGTTTTCATCCATCAGCGAAGCCTGATTTTGAGCGAAATATCCGATTTGCACATTATGTCCGAGAGTCAATGTACCGTCATGCTCAATCTCCTTCATGATACACTTCACGAGCGTAGACTTACCCTCACCGTTCTTACCAACGAAAGCTACTTTATCACCACGCTCAATCGTCAGATTAGCATTGCGGAATACCACTTTGTCTCCGTATGTCTTTCCAACATCCTCCATGATGACCGGGTAACTGCCCGAACGGGGTGAAGGCGGGAATTTCAGTCGTAATGCAGAAGTATCCTCCTCGTCCACTTCGAGTAATTCCAGCTTCTCCAGCATTTTGACGCGGCTCTGCACCTGCAACGTCTTTGAATAAGTCCCCTTGAACCGTTCGATAAACTCCTTCGTTTCAGCAATAAACTTCTGTTGCTCGTCATAAGCCTTCTGTTGCTGTTCGCGGCGATCCTTGCGCAGTTGCAAATATTGCGAGTAATTTACCTTGTAATCATAGATACGTCCCATCGTTACTTCGATGGTGCGTGTTGTAATATTATCCACGAATTTACGGTCGTGACTAATTACAATGACCGCTTTCCCATTATTAATAAGAAAATCCTCCAGCCATTGAATAGATTCAATATCCAGATGATTCGTCGGCTCATCGAGCAAGAGCACATCCGGTTTCTGCAACAGCAATTTGGCGAGTTCGATACGCATTCGCCATCCACCGCTGAAATCACTCGTCTGGCGTTGGAAATCTCCTCGGGTGAATCCTAATCCAAGTAATGCTTTTTCCACATCCTCTTCATAATTAGTTGCATCGATCGAATAAAACTTCTCGCTCAAGCTGGACACTTCCTCGATCAGTGCCATGTAACTATCACTTTCGTAGTCCGTTCGTGTTTCAAGCTCCTTGTTCAACTTTTCGATCTGCGCTTCCATCTCATGAAGATGTGAAAAAGCCTGTGCCGTTTCGTCAAACACTGTTCTTCCGTCTTCCGTCATCAGATGTTGAGGCAGGTATGCTACTACGCAATCTTTGGGTGCGGAAACTTTTCCACGTGTCGGTTGCCGTGCGCCTGCCAAAATCTTCAGCAGCGTACTTTTTCCAGCCCCGTTTTTGCCCATCAGAGCGATGCGGTCTTTTTCATTAATTACGAAAGAAATATCACTAAATAAAGCAGTGCCGCCAAACTCTACGGCTAGTCCGTCAACAGAAATCATACTATTCTTTTAAATTGAGGCGCAAAGATAGCGAAATATATGAATATTTTTTATACCTTGCGGGCTGAAAAGGAAGATAGCTCTAAAAAAACAGATAAAAAAAACAATATATAAGCGATATGGAAAGCGAACAAATGAATGAATTCAGACCTTTAATTTTGGTAGCTGAAGACGATGACAGCAACTTTAAATTAATCAAGGCTATCATAGGCAAAAAGTGTGATATCGAGTGGGCTAAAAATGGCCAGGAAATGGTGGAGTTGTTTCAGCAACACCAGCAAAGAGCCAAAGCAATGCTAATGGATATTAAGATGCCGGTGATGAACGGATTGGAAGCAACGAAGATAATTCGTGAATCTAACACAGAAATTCCTATTATCATGCAGACGGCTTATGCTTTTAGCTCTGATAAGGAAAATGCAATGAATGCAGGAGCAACTGAAGTATTAGTGAAACCTATCACCTTGGGTATTCTCCGCACTACGTTGAGTAAATATTTACCCGATTTGCAGTGGTAAGATTGATTCTTACGAGATTTTTTTTAGTTTATTAAAAAAGTGCTTAAGCGTTAAAAACGTAAAAGCATGGAAAAGAAGTATGATTGGGTAGAAAAATGGTATTACTCTAACTTCATCTAATGCATTTGGATAAAATAAAATAGGCGAACCTCACGGTTGGCCTATTTTTGTTCGTCTCTGTTAATTTGTTAGAGTACAGAAACGACTCTATGTAAAGTCTCTCCTTTGAGAGATTTTAAGTTCATTATTTGTTTCCGCCAGCCCACCATACGGCCTCGCTATATACGTACTGTCCATCACCGAAAGCAGCTTTCACTTCAGGATTTGCCAATACATCGTCTGCTCCATAACCGAAGCGCAATGGGAATTTACTGCTGTTCTGCGGGTTTTTCAGTACAATGAAGTTTTCTCCTGCACCTTTCAGACGGCGGTAGTCATTATAGGCTTCCAGTGATTCGCCGGATGCGCCGAAGAAAGCAAGATACTTCTGTATCATTGTCTCTTGCAGAGGGTTGGCATCGAATAACGGTTCCACTTCATCCGTGAAATAGGCTTCTGCCACATCTGCACCCAAATCGCTGTCACCATCATATATCCAAGTGTCTGCAGCATCTATAATTGAATTTCCCAGATTCTCGAATCCGGCAGTGACTGCATCTTTCAAAGCAGTCTTAGCTTCGCCCAGTCTGCCTCCCAAACGGCACAATGCTTCTGCTTCAAGGAATTTCACTTCGTGATAGCTGATTAAAAGAGTAGGAGCCGACATAGCCCATGATATCATCGACATACCATAATTATTCTGCAACTCTTGCGGAGTTCCGTTAGGAGCCGCTTTGATGCCTGCGATGTCCGTAGCTTGCGTAGCTCCGTATCCATAAGTGATATATCCGGTAGGATCAGGTTCCAGGAACGCTTGCGGTGCTCTGGGGTCATTGCGCTCAACGAACTTTTCAATCAGACTTGCACTAGCTGCTAAACTGTTGCGGCTGTAGCTGAAGGACCAAAGCGGATTCAATTGCGAATCAGCATCGTAAACGGCCAACTTACATTCTTCACTTGCGTTGGCAAATGATTTGCTCACATAAGTAAGAATATTCTGAAGATCTGTAGTCTTGTTGGCACTTTTATTGAGCAGACGCATTGTATAACGTGCTTTTAACGCATAGGCCGTTTTAAGCCACATACTTGCCTGTGTACTGGTGTTTGAACCATAGATCAAGTCTTTAGAACCGACTGCACCGGATAAGCCCGTATCTTTGGCAGTACCGTTATTCAGTAGAGTGATGGCATCATCCAGGTTCTGCATTACTTCCTGATAGATACTTTCCTGTGTATCCATTTTAGGTTGCATATACATCGGTGTACCGTCCGGATTGAGGATACCTGTCTGGCTATACGGTGTGTTTCCAAACACATCGGCTGCCACAGCTCCATTGTAGGCGAGCAGGATTTTAGCAATCGCTTCCGTCACTACGTTTCCTTTTTCCGAAGGATCTTCTTCGCATTTCTTGATAACGATTTTAGCATTCTTGATATTTGAGTACACGTTGATCCATGCATTGTTGTAGGTAGTAGCCGTTGTGGGCTCTCCGCTGCGTACTTCCGCGCGGTAAAGCTGGTTGGATATACCCGTTTCATGTTCTATGTAAACAGAAGAATAGAGCGAGAAATCCCCTCCTACAGTGCTGAATGCAGTACTTACGCCTAAGTCCGTAATTAAGAACTTAGCGGGCGCATCCAACGGATTGTTAGGGTTTTCATTGATTTTATCCATTGCGTCTTCCGTACAAGCAGAAGCAATGGTAGCAGTCAAGAAAGAAACTGCCAGCAATTTTCCTATTGATTTATATTTTTTCATTGTCTTGCAGATTAAAATTTAATGTTGAAACCAAAGCCGAAACTAGCTGTTTGCGGCATTGAATAATCTTCAAATGCTCCTGCCATGTTGTTGTTACCCTGACTGGCTTCCGGATCGAGGTCAGGCAATTGTGCCCAGATCAGAATGTTTCTGGCAAATGCGTTTACAGAAAGTTCAATCGAACGTTTTTGAAGAATTTTGTAGTTGACAGCCACTTCACGCAGTTTGATGAAAGAGTTGTCATATACAGAAGATTCGTCGATGTCGTTCAAACGGCTGTAATATACCTGTTGTGCGTTTGCACCTGTGATGGCGATATCGTTTTTAGTTCCATCAGTTTTGTAGCCGTCAAAGATGATGGTACCTTCACGGTTTTCCGTTCTCTTGCTGACACCGTAGTAGTCTGCCAGTCCGGTTGTCCTACTATACATCTGACCACCCTGTTTCCAATCGAGCACTGCGCTGATTGTACACTTCCATAAGCGTAATGTGGTGTTGAAGCCCATCAGGAAGTCCGGAGAAACCTTACCGATAACCTGTGCTTCACCAGCGATAGGTAAACCGTTTTCGTCTACCAGACGATTACCATTCGCATCTCTCTTGAAGCCTACACCGTAGATGACAGGGAATTTCTCACCTGCTGAAGCGCGTACCTGCGGAGTAACGTATCCTCCCAGAGAGATATTCTCCACACCCGGTGCCAGTTCATCTACGTAGTTGTCGATCTTCGTCCAGTTGAATGCAAAATCCCAGTTGATATTCTTCGTCCGGATTGGATTGAAGCCAAGAGTGAATTCATGCGTGTTGGTATGAATCTTACCACCGTTGGTGAGCAGTTTGCTAGCACCGGTAGAAGAAGCCAAAGGCACTTCAAAAATCTGGTCTTTAACGTTCTGGCGTGAGTACGTATAACTGAATGTTATTAAGTTATCGAGGAAGTTCACGTCAGCGCCCACTTCATACGAACGTGTATTCTGCGGTTTCAGTTTCGGGTCGAAAATCGTGTAGTACGGAGTATAGGCGGTAGTACCTTTCATCGGGTACATGATTGGAGTCAACGTATAGAATCCACCTCCATACGTAGGAGTAGAGTAGTAGTTTTCAAGGAAATCCCCTGCTTGTCCTACTTCCGCATACGATACTCTCAATTTGGCGTGATTAACTATATTGTTTTTCAATGCATCTAATTCCGTCAGGATAAAACCAGCCGAAATAGAAGGATAGAAGAAAGAGCGGTTGTTACGTGGCATATTGGATACATAGTCCTGACGTCCGGTGAGGGTCAGATAAAGCATATTTCTGTAAGAAGCCGATACGTTACCGAAGAATCCCACCGTACGGTTTTTCCATGTCTCTTCCTCTGTCTGTTGAGTAGTGGCGTTGTTGATGTGGTTCCATCCCGGGAAGTTGTAGTTCGTACCATATTCATAATACTTCTTTCTGTTGCTTTGGATAATTTCGTTACCCACTACCGCGTTCAGTCCCCAGTCTTCATTGATATGCCAGTCGTAGTTGATGGTCAGCAATGAGTTGTATGTAGCATTTGTCCAGCCGTAGTTCTCGATCTGTCCGCGACCGCCACCGGTGTTGCTACCATATCCGTAGCTGTCTACATAGTGAGTGGTGTAAGCATCCACACCAACCATGTATTTCGCGTTCAACTTGTGGTTCGTTGTGCCGAAATCAGTCTGATAGCTTGCATACACATTTCCGAAGAAGCGGTTGGTATCTTCCGTAAATTTGTTGTTTTCCATCGCCCAGTAAGCGTTGTCAAAGCTACCACGGAAAGAATTCTGTGTGTACGGGTTACCGTCTACGTGACTTGGAATACCGGCCAGATCATAGCTGGGAGGAGCTGCGTAAACCGTTCTCAACAGACCGTTACCGGAAGTCACTGCCTTGTCGATAGAAGTAGTGATATAGTTAGCTGTAAATCCGGAACTCCAGTTGTTAGTCAGTTTCGTGTCAGCACTAACCTTTACATTATATCTGTCCATACCAGTGCTTGAGATAATACCGTCCTGATGTGTATTTCCCAATGAGATAGAGTAGGAGCTTTTGTCGAGCATCTGCGCTACATTCAATGAATTGCTCCAGGTGATTCCTGTGTCGAAGAAGTCTTTTGCATTGTCATATGCCTGTGGAGTAGCCCACGGGTCAAGACCGGCTGCTGCACGCTGGGGAACATAATATTTTCCTTGTTGCTTACCGAACTTCTGCGTGTATTCGTTATCTGTGTTACCTCCATACGTTGCGTCGTTTGGAAGTTCGGAAATCTTAGGTCCCCAAGACGTTCCCGAAGTAGTGCTGAATACTCCACCCGAACCTTGTGCGTATGTTTTCTGGAACTCCGGCAGACGACCGACTACATCGAAGCTGACATTAGAAGAGAAGCTAACCTGCGGTTTGCCTTTTTCCAGTCCTTTACCACTCTTGGTTGTGATGATAATCACACCATTGGAAGCGCGGATACCATAAAGTGCAGATGCAGCCTGTCCTTTCAAAATGTTGATACTTTCAATATCATTAGGGTCGATATCTACCGCACGGTTGGCGAAGTCCGCTCCGCTCACACTACCATTGTTCTGAATGTCTGTGCTAACATCCGGCGTACTGGTCACCGGCATTCCGTCAATAACGTAAAGCGGAGTGTTGTCACCCGAGAAAGAACGTGCACCACGGATAGTGATCTGTGAAGAAGCTCCCGGCATACCACTTGAAGGCTTCACGTCCAAACCGGACACCTTACCTTGCAACGCTCCCGCCAGATTAGAGTTGGCAGCTTGCGTCAGTTGATCCGATTTTACGTCCTGAACGGCGTAACCCAGTGCTTTTTTCTCGCGTGAGATACCCATGGCTGTCACCACAACCTCATCCAGTGCTTTCGCGTCGCTTTTCAAAACAACTTTTATCACTCCCGGTTTGATGGAAACGTCCTGCGAAATCATTCCTACATAAGAAACGCGCAAAGTTTTAGCAGAACTTGGTATGTAGAAGTTTCTGCCTTTATCATTGTTAATAGTTCTTTAACCCTTTTGAAGGTGCAAAATGATAAAAAGATACCGTTTTGGAGGCAATAATGTTCACTTTTCCTTGAAAAGCCTGATTTTGGTGCTATCTTTATGATAGAAATTATCTTTTAAAATATGCTAAATCGGAAAGGTGTTATTTTAACCTATCAGTTTTTGAATACTTCTTGCTTTCAAAACGATACTTTTTAGTTAAATACGTAACACTTTTTTCGGTTTGTCATAATTAGTGTTATCTTTGCAACCTGTTAGAGACAAAAAATCTGTTTATAGGTTAAATTTAAGAGAGAATTTATGAAAAGAAAATTGATGTTCTTAATGACCTTCCTTTTTATAGGTATAGGTCTAGTGACAGCGCAAACATCCAGAGTTACCGGTTTGGTTACCTCTGAAGAAGATGGGCAACCTGTCGTAGGTGCTTCAATATTGGTGAATGGCACTACCCTTGGTACTATCACTGATATTGACGGTAAGTTTACAATCACGAATGTACCAAGTTCTGCTAAGACTTATTGATTTTTCTTTCCTCCTTTCCTTCTGCTTTTTTTCTCCTATCTTGTTGTTTTTCAATGTTTTTGTTTCGGATTTTAAAAATTAACCTATTCTTCCGGTTTCTTTTATTGAAACTTCCTTTATCAATTTAGTAGTCTTTGCTTCTCATTGATTTTTGAGAAGGGATTAATATTCTACCCAAATTTTTAATAAATTTCCCGGTGTTTTTCTTTATCTAGGCGTTTTTAATATTCGTGTTTTGGAGGTATGAGTTAAATGTTACAATCTAATAGTGATTGAAATTATGAGTGATAGTAAAGAAGAATGCAAAAGACTGCAAGTATAAGTTGTCTGACACCCGGGTCTACTAACTAAAATAAAGGTAAAGCCATACTATTTAATTTGCATTAGAACAAATCAAATTTACGTCTTTGCAAAATGGGATTTTCAGCTTGTGTTATTTTATTCCGCCACGATCACTTTGATGTCATAACCTATGAAAAGTCCGCTCTCTATAACACCGGTGATTGCCTTCAGTTGTTCTTCGAGCGAAGAGTCGATGTAGTTGAAACGGGTGTCGAGGATAAAGTTGCCGTTTTCTGTAAAGATAGGTCCGTCTTTGCCACGAGCGGGACGAAGAACAATCTCCGAGGCACCCAGTCGCTGCAACTCATGCTCTACATAAGTCAGTGAGTCCGGAAAGACCTCTACAGGGATGGGAAATTTGCTTCCCAACTGATTTACACGCTTGCTGGGGTCGATGATGATGAACGTTTTGCGGCTGCTTCTAATCAGTAGTTTCTCTTTGAACATCGCTCCGCCACGTCCCTTAATCAAGTTCTGTTGCGGATCTACTTCGTCCGCTCCGTCGAATGTCCAGTTGGGGCGTTTGTTCCAGAGGGTAGTTTGGGGGATGCCTAGCTGTATGCAGGTCATCGAGATTTCTTGTGAGGCGGGAATCACTTCGATATGCAAGTGCTCTTCACGAATTCGTCGTGAGAGTTCGAACAGAGTCAGGTAGACTGTAGAGCCGGAGCCGGCTCCTATCACATCTCCGTCTTTTGCCGTGGCGGCAATTTCACGGGCTACGTGTTCTTTTGCCTCCCGGTTGATGATGGAGTCCGACCATTGCAGGTGTTTTATCAGGTGATTTTTCCAATCCATAAATTTGCGTTCTAAATCGTTTTCGTTTTAAGTTCCTCTTTTCTATATAACGAATTTGTGAATCTGTTTGTTTGTTCGTTTCAAATTCAGAAGGAAAAAACTCATTAGCGGCAATTCAATCATTTAAATCGTTAATAAACGATTCGTTAATTTTTAACTTTATTGCGTTAAACGTTAACGAACCTCTGCTTTTTATTAAACCGTGTTATAAGTTAGGCTGCTTTGGCCTGAAAATTTGGAGATGACCGAAAAGTCCGTATCTTTGTACTGTGTTTTTCATAGTATTAGATTTAAGGTTAACAAA
>ERZ812616.1797-NODE-1797-length-21096-cov-6.002709_pt1 | contig 21096 bp, 10 predicted proteins | sample MGYA00376249_ERZ812616 | MGnify/ENA primary metagenome ERZ812616 (study PRJEB26924, sample SAMEA4378265) | human gut metagenome | biome: human gut; feature: human-associated habitat; material: faeces | place: China | collected 2013 ...
AAAGGATTGAATGAGCGTAGTGCTCGTTATTTTTTTATTATTTTTGCAGCTTAGATTATGATCCCAGTTTTATAAAAAGAATAAAAAGACTCATGGCAAAGAAGAAATTAGATAAGGAGACGGAACGTACTCCCTCTTCCCCTAGCAAAATTATTGCAATATTCAAGAATGAGACTGTCCATTTTGTGATTGGGCTGATGTTGGTTATCTTTTCTGTTTATTTACTTTTGGCTTTTTCCTCTTTCTTTTTTACGGGAGCGGCCGACCAGAGTATTATCGACAGTGGAAATCCGGCAGATTTGTCGGTCGTTGATAATCATGTGAAGAACTATGCTGGTTCACGCGGAGCACAGTTGGCCAGTTATCTGATCAACGACTGTTTTGGAATCTCTTCTTTCTTTATCCTTGTCTTTTTGGCTGTGGCGGGATTGAAGTTGATGCGTGTACGTGTCGTACGACTGTGGAAATGGTTTATCGGATGTACCTTGTTGCTGGTCTGGTTCTCCGTTTTCTTTGGATTTGCTTTCATGGAGCATTATCAGGATTCTTTCATCTATCTGGGGGGAATGCACGGATACAATGTCAGCCGTTGGCTGATTTCCCAGGTAGGTGTGCCCGGTGTGTGGATGATTCTGTTGATAACAGCTATCTGCTTCTTTATATATATCAGTGCGCGCACGATTATCTGGTTGCGTAAACTTTTTGCTTTGAGTTTTCTGAAACGTAAAAAGAAAGAAGAAGTTGAGACGATTCCGGCAGGCGGAGATAATCCGGAATTTACTACTTCTCAACCTCAGGAAGTAGAATTCAATTTGAAACGGACTTATAAGCAGACTCCTCCTCCGGCAGCTGTGGTGGATGTCCAGTCCGAAGAAGAGGAAGGGTTTCCAACAGAGCATGCAGAACCGGATGAGCCTTCTTCTCCGGCAGATGAGAGTGAAGGAGTAACGATGGTATTTGAACCGACTGTTTCAGATTCGGTTCCGTCGATACCTAAGGATACCGAAGATGAAGAAGAACCCGGATTTGAAGTGGAACCGGCAGTTACAGAAGAGGAATACCAGGGCCCTGAACTGGAACCTTACAACCCGACTAAGGATTTGGAAAACTATCGCTTTCCTACGATCGACTTGATGAAACATTTTGAGAATGATGATCCTACGATTGATATGGACGAACAGAATGCGAATAAAGATCGTATTATCAATACATTACGTAGTTTCGGAATTGAGATCAGCACCATTAAAGCGACGGTTGGTCCTACGGTGACGCTGTACGAGATTACTCCGGAACAGGGAGTTCGTATCTCCAAGATTCGCGGATTGGAAGATGACATTGCATTGAGCCTGTCTGCCGATGGTATTCGTATTATTGCTCCGATACCGGGTAAGGGAACTATCGGTATTGAAGTGCCGAACAAGAATCCGAAAATTGTTTCCGGTCAAAGTGTGATCGGAAGTAAGAAGTTTCAGGAGTCTAAATATGATTTGCCTATCGTATTGGGTAAGACTATTACGAATGAAGTCTTTATGTTCGACCTTTGTAAAATGCCGCACGTGTTGGTGGCAGGTGCGACCGGTCAGGGTAAGTCTGTGGGGCTGAATGCGATTATCACTTCCTTATTATATAAGAAACATCCTGCCGAACTGAAGTTTGTGCTGGTCGATCCGAAGAAAGTGGAATTTAGTATCTACTCGGTAATTGAGAATCATTTTCTGGCTAAACTTCCGGATGGAGGTGAACCGATTATTACGGATGTAACTAAAGTGGTACAAACTTTGAATTCGGTTTGTGTGGAAATGGATACTCGTTACGACCTTCTGAAGATGGCTCATGTGCGTAATATCAGAGAGTATAACGAAAAGTTTATCAATCGCCGCCTGAATCCGGAAAAGGGACATAAGTTTATGCCGTATATCGTAGTTGTGATTGACGAGTTCGGTGATTTGATCATGACGGCAGGTAAGGAAGTGGAACTTCCGATTGCGCGAATCGCACAGTTGGCACGTGCTGTCGGCATTCACATGATTATCGCTACACAGCGTCCGACTACGAATATTATTACGGGTACGATTAAGGCCAATTTCCCGGCACGTATCGCTTTCCGTGTATCTGCTATGATGGACTCACGTACTATCCTTGACCGTCCGGGCGCGAACCGGTTGATTGGTAAGGGAGATATGCTTTTCTTACAGGGAGCTGATCCGGTACGTGTGCAGTGCGCTTTTATTGATACGCCGGAAGTGGAAGAAATAACGAAGTTCATTGCCCGTCAGCAAGGTTATCCTACTCCGTTCTTTTTGCCTGAATATGTGAGTGAGGATGGTGGTAATGAGGTAGGGGATATTGATATGGGGCGTCTTGATCCTTTGTTTGAAGATGCCGCCCGATTAGTCGTTATTCATCAGCAAGGTTCTACTTCGTTAATCCAACGTAAATTTGCTATCGGATACAATCGTGCAGGACGTATTATGGATCAGTTGGAGAAAGCAGGTATCGTGGGCCCTACGCAAGGCAGCAAGGCGCGTGACGTCTTGTGTATTGATGATAATGACCTTGAAATGCGTTTGAACAATTTGCAGTAACAGTTCGTTTATAAATCAAATGAAAAAGTACATTTTTAGTGTTTTAATAGCTTTACTGTCACTGCCTGTGATTGCTCAACAACAGCAGTCGCAGGCTAAAGCTGTTCTGGAGAAGACAGCCGAAGCATTTAAGAAGGCAGGTGGTGTAAGGGCTGATTTTACCTTGAAGGCTGTCAATGACGGTCATCTGGAAGGACGTGAGAATGGTATCATCCAGTTGAAAGGCGAGAAGTTTATGCTGAAGACCTCCGAGACAACCACTTGGTTTGACGGGAAAACACAGTGGAGTTACATGGTGAGAAATGATGAAGTGAATGTCAGCAATCCTACTCAGGAAGAGTTGCAGCAAATCAATCCGTATACCTTTCTTTATATGTATCAGAAAGGATTCTCTTATAAGCTGGGAACTGTGAAGGTATATCAGGGTAAAGCTGTTTGGGAAGTGATTCTGACTGCTAATGATAAAAAGCAAGAGTTGGAAAGTATTACGCTTTATGTGACAAAGAGTACGTATGAACCGGTTTACATTCAGCTTCAGCAACGTGGTCAGAAAACGCGTAATGAGATTACCGTGACAGCTTATCAGACCGGACTGGATTATGCGGATCATGTTTTCACTTTCGACCGGAAGGCATACCCCACTGCGGAAGTGATAGACTTACGATAGGATGTTCTTTTGAGTAAGAGATGAGATAGTTGGAATATAAAACAATAATATAACAATAAAATGGCAGAAATAGAAAAAGTAAAATGCCTGATTATAGGTTCAGGACCTGCCGGATATACGGCAGCGATTTATGCAGGACGTGCAAATTTATGTCCGGTGCTTTATGAAGGATTGCAACCGGGTGGCCAGTTGACTACTACTACGGATGTGGAGAACTTCCCCGGTTATCCGGAAGGAATCAGTGGTCCGCAGTTGATGGAAGATTTGCGTGCGCAAGCCAGCCGTTTCGGAACAGACGTCCGTTTCGGTATTGCTACAGCGGCAGATTTGAGCAAAGCTCCTTATAAAATAACGATTGACGGTGATAAGGTGATTGAAACGGAAGCATTGATCATTTCTACCGGTGCTACGGCCAAATACCTGGGACTGGAAGACGAAAAGAAATACGCCGGAATGGGAGTTAGCGCTTGTGCTACTTGTGACGGTTTCTTCTACCGGAAGAAAGTCGTTGCAGTGGTGGGCGGTGGAGATACCGCCTGTGAGGAAGCGATCTATCTGGCTGGTCTGGCATCCAAAGTATATCTGGTGGTTCGCAAACCTTACCTGCGTGCATCGAAGATTATGCAGGAACGTGTGCAGAAGCATGAGAAGATTGAAGTACTTTTCGAACACAATGTAGTTGGCTTGTTTGGCGACAACGGCGTAGAAGGTATGAATGTCGTGAAGCGTTGGGGCGAATCGGACGAAGAACGTTACAGCCTGCCGATCGACGGTTTCTTCTTGGCTATCGGTCACAAACCGAATTCGGATATCTTCAAGGAGTATATCGATACTGACGAAGTGGGTTATATTATTACAGATGGTGACAGCCCCCGTACGAAAGTTCCCGGAGTATTCGCAGCGGGAGATGTGGCTGATCCGCATTATCGTCAGGCTATTACAGCAGCGGGAAGTGGCTGTAAGGCTGCTATCGAAGCGGAACGTTATCTCTCTGCAAAGGGAATTATTTAAAGATGAAGTAAGGCGGAATGCTTTGCATGGAATAAAAAGAACTGAATCGATAAAAAAACGGTGGACATGAGCAACAAGCTGAATGTCCACCGTTTTTTGTTATCTCACAGGCATTAATATGCTTCGATTTCGTCTATCCACAATTCGGCAGGAATGACTTCCGGACCGTTGTTCTTTTCGAAATTGACGCCATTACGCAAGGTACCGCCATTCTTGATTTTTACTTTCAGGAAAGTGGCTTGTGTCGGTTCGAATTCGATAGAGTCGGTGAATGCGATTCTTCCCGTTTCCGGACAATCATGCTTCAATACTTTTTCGGCTATCTGAGTATATTGCTGACCGTCAGCAGATACTTCTACGGCAACTCCTCCGGCGGGGAGCATTCTCATGGCAGGATTGAACAAGGAGCCGAAGACCACTTTTCTTACTTCTGTCGGTTTGTCCAGATGGACGATGAATTCCAGGTCTTTACCCTCTACGATTGCGAAACTGGACCACGGAGTGTAAGAAGCATTGTTACCTCTCTTACCATTCGTCAGACCGAAAGTTGTTTTGTCAGCTCCCAGTACATCATTGTCGCCGAAAATATCCCCTGTCCATCCCATTGTATAATTGACGGTAAATGGTTTTCCCGCCAGCAGATTGCCATACAATGGCTTGTTGGTGACTTTGCCCAGCATCTTGCCGTCTTTGAAGGCGGCAGCTTTCAGGTCGATGTTTCCTTCAAGTGCGAAAGGCTGTTCATATAGCGTAGAACCGTAAGTCGGTTCGCTGCCGTCTGTGGTGTATCTGATTTCCGCATTCGGGTAGAATGTTTCCAGCAATACCATCAACGGACCGTTTTCATCCGCATGAGTATTGATGTTTACGTCGAAGAAGTTGAGGCAGGGTTTGGTATCCATGACTTCCAGGCGCTCAAATTCTGTAACCATGCGTTCGCAGAAACTCTTCCAGTTTTTGTTGGCATCCAGCGTCCATCCCGTTTCCGCGATTGCCATTGCACGTGGGAAGGCCTGATAATCTACCCGGTCGGAAGTTTTCATATATTCTCTCCAGAGGTTGCCTTGCATACCGATAATATGCTTTTTCACCAGTTCATCGGCATCATCCGGAACAGGATTGTAGCTATAAGTCTTCTTCAGCGTTGTGTATCCGCCGATGGTAGTCGGGGCGATTTCCGGATCTTCCTGATAGAAGTCCAGATAAGCATAAGGCATGGGAGCCATGATTGCGTTGTGTCCTGCTTTAGCTGCATTCAATCCGCCTTCAACGCCACGCCATGATAAGACAGTAGCGTTCGGAGCCAGACCGCCTTCCAAAATCTCGTCCCAGCCGATGATATTGCGTCCTTTGCCGTTCAGGTATTTTTCCATGCGGGTAACGAAGTAACTTTGCAGTTTATCTTCCTTGCTATGCTTCATTCCGTCCACTTTGCTGGGAGTCACGTCATCCTTCAAGCCTAGCTGACGAATCAACTGCTGACAGAAAGCACTGTTCTTCCAAGCTGTTTTGGGGCATTCGTCCCCTCCGATATGAATGTATTCGCTGGGAAATAATTCGACTACCTCATCCATGACTCCTTCAAAGAACTTGAAAGTGGTCTCGCTCGGGCAGAATACCTGTTCGAATACGCCCCACGTAGGTGATACTTTATATGTCTGTGTAGAATCACAAGACAATTCGGGGTAAGCAGCCAGAGCCGCCAATGCATGCCCCGGCATTTCTATTTCGGGGATTACATTGATATATTTGCTTGCAGCATAAGCTACTACTTCTTTTATCTGTTCCTGTGTGTAATATCCTCCGTGTTCTATTCCGTCGAATACTTGCGGATAGTTCACATAATAATAGTCTACCAGCGTCTTTTCACGTTTGGAACCTATCTCTGTCAGTTTCGGATATTTCTTGATTTCGATTCTCCATCCCTGATCGTCCGTCAGATGCCAGTGGAAAACGTTCATCTTGTTCATTGCCAACAGGTCGATAAACTTGTAGATATACTCTATCGGGGCGTAATGGCGGCAAACGTCCAGCATCAGTCCGCGATGTACAAAGCGGGGAGCGTCTTCGATCTCTACAGCCGGAACAGACCAGTCGGCTTTCTTCTTTTTCTTCTTCAGTTCTTTTCCGTAAACAGCGGGAGGAAGAAGTTGATAAATAGTCTGTACACCATAGAAAAATCCGTTCGGCTGGGAAGCTGTAACTGTAATAAGGGTAGGGGTGACAGACAGTTTGTAGCCTTCTTTAGGCATACCTTCTTGTAGTACGAAACTGATAGCAGGCTTTCCATCCACGCTTTCGGCTTCTTTCAGAGAGATTCCGGCAGTCTGTTTCAGTTGTTCGGCAAAGCCGTCGGCTACCTTTTTAACTTCCGGAGCATCGGACGGAACTACCAGCCGGACTTTGTTACTCAGTTCGAAGCGGCCTTCTTTGGGAACAAGCTGGTTGGGTTGCGGAACGATATTGTACTCGTTCGTCACTTCTTTTGGCTTCTGACAACTGGGGGTAATCATAAGTAAGGACAAAAGAAGAAGGGAAATACTTTTCTTCATGGTCTGAAATTGTGTTAAGTTATTAATATATTGACAGGACAAATGTACTTGTTTAATTGATAAGTTCCAATAGTATAGAAATAAAAAAGCCGATGTGACGAACATCGGCTTCCAGTTAAAGTTTCAGATCACTTTTTATGATCGTATAAGGTCTGTATTATCCTATCTTGCTTATTTTCTTGAGTTTTTCTTCTTCAATGATTTTGATCTTTCTTCCGTCGATGGTGATCAGGCGTTCCGTAGCGAACTGTGATAAGGTACGGATGGCGTTCGAGGTGGTCATGTTCGACAGATTTGCCAGGTCTTCACGGGAAAGATAAATACTCAATGTCGACCCGTCTTCTTCCAGACCGTAGCTTTCTTTGAGGAAAATTAGCGATTCTGCCAGACGTCCGCGGATATGTTTCTGTGTCAGGCTGACGGTACGTTCGTCGGAAATGCCGAGATCGATAGAAAGCTGGCGGATGAAGAACATGGCTAAATCATTGTTTTGAGCAATAAGCGTGGTAATGGCAGTCATGGGGATGAGACAGATAACAGAAGGTTCAAAAGCAGCGGCAGCAGTTACGAAGTCTTCCTTTGCGAAGTATGCACGGTACGCAAAGTATTCCCGCTGTTTAATCATGCGGATAATCTGACTTCTACCTCCTACACCATCTTTGAAGATTTTGACCTTGCCGGTAATGAGGCACATCAAATGAGAGGGAGTCTCCCCTTCGCAGTAGATGGTTTCGTTTTTTTTGTAGGTCTGTATTGTATAATTGTTCATCAGAAACTCCCTTTGTTCGTTATTCAAAGGAGCTAACAAATCGGATAATGGTTCCGAAATATCGATGTCTGACATATTCATTTTTACCATGGGTGCTACAAAACTGTGTTATACAGCACAAAAGTAGAAAGAAAAAATGAGAAAATGAACGAATCTATAAAAAGATTGCACAAAAGCAGGTTCTTTCGTGCAATCTTCAGGAGCTTTTTATTTGGTGAACAAGAGTTCCCTGTACTTGGGTAGCGGCCATATTTCGTCGTCTACCTCCATCTCCAGGTGATCGATATGATCGCGGATTTTATCAAGATAAGGACGTACTTTTTCTTCGTATTCGAATGCTCTCTCTTTGTAGTTGTCTTTGTGATTGGCAACTTTTCGGGCTTCGGTCATTTCGCGTACCAATACTTTGATGGAAGTCACCCGGTGTGAGATTTCGCGAATCAGCTCTTTGCGGTCGGCGCTCAATACTTCGTATTCTTCGGGAGAGAAGATTTCTTTCATTTTGCAAAGATTCTCCAATAGCCGGTTCTGGTAGGTGACAGCCGTCGGCACGATGTGGTTGATGGCAAGGTCGCCCAATACGCGTCCCTCGATCTGTACCTTCATGGTGTATTTTTCCAGTTCTACTTCGAGACGGCTGTTCAGTTCGGTTTCGTTGAAGATGCGCTCACCGATCAGTACCGATTTCGACTGGTTGTCTACGTAGTGCATCAGTGCTTCCGGCACGTGGCAGATGTTGGTCAGTCCGCGGCGGGCAGCTTCCTGTCTCCATTCTTCTGAGTAACCGTCGCCTTCAAAGCGGATGGCTTCGGAAGCGATGATGGTTTCTTTCAGCAGGCGGAAGATAGCTTCGTCTTTGCCCACTCCTTCTTCCATCAGTTTCTCCACAGATGCGCGGAATTCGTTCAACTGGTTGGCCATGGCGGCGTTGATGGCGATCATGGCGGCGGCACAGTTGGAAGAAGAACCGGCGGCACGGAACTCAAAGCGGTTTCCGGTGAAGGCGAAAGGAGAAGTACGGTTGCGGTCGGTGGTATCGAGCAAGATTTCCGGGATACGTCCGATTCCCAGTTTCAGCGTAGTCTTTTCTTCCGGTGTCATCTTTTCGTTTCCTACTTGGCGTACGATTTCGTCGAGGGTTGCCGAGAGTTGTGAACCGAGGAAGCAGGAGAGGATGGCGGGAGGAGCTTCATTCGCTCCCAGACGGTAGCTGTTGCTGGCACTCATGATGGAGGCACGCAGCAGGTCCTGATTCTTGTATACCATCATCAGTACGTTTACCAGGAAAGTAAGGAACAGCATATTGCCTTTCGGATTCTTTCCAGGGGCAAACAGGTTGATGCCGGTGTCGGTGCAGAGCGACCAGTTATTATGTTTGCCGGAGCCGTTTACGCTGCTATATGGTTTTTCGTGCAGCAATACATTGAAGTGATGCTTGCGTGCGATACGCTTCATCAGGTCCATGACAAGCTGGTTGTGGTCGTTTGCCAGGTTGCAGTTTTCGAAGATGGGAGCCAGCTCGAACTGGTTGGGAGCTACTTCGTTGTGACGGGTCTTGGCAGGGATGCCCAGTTTGTGACATTCGATTTCGAGTTCCTTCATAAATGCGGTGACACGTGGAGGAATGGAGCCGAAATAGTGGTCTTCCAGCTGTTGGTCTTTGGCGGAAGAGTGTCCCATCAAGGTACGTCCGGTCAGACAAAGGTCGGGACGTGCATTATATAAGGAGGAGTCTACAAGGAAATATTCCTGTTCCCATCCTAAGTTGGTAAAGACGCGTGTTACGTTCTTGTCGAATAGCTGGCAAACATCCGTGGCAGCCTTGTCTACGGCGGCAAGTGCTTTCAGAAGCGGAGTCTTGTAATCCAGCGCTTCGCCTGTGTAAGAGATAAAAATCGTAGGGATACAGAGCGTGGTATCTACTACGAATGCCGGAGAAGAAACGTCCCATGCGGTATATCCGCGAGCTTCGAATGTATTACGGATACCGCCATTGGGGAAAGAAGAAGCGTCCGGTTCTTGCTGAATCAGCAGTTTTCCGGAGAATCGTTCAATGACTCCGCCGTCTTCGCCGAATTCGATAAAGCCGTCATGCTTTTCGGCGGTTCCGTCTGTCAGAGGCTGAAACCAGTGTGTGTAGTGGGTGACGTTGAGCGACTTGGCCCAGCTCTTCATGCCGTTGGCAATCAGGTCGGCTATTTCACGGCTGATCGGTGTACCTTTTTCGATTGCATCGGTAACAGCCTTATAGGCTTCCTTCGGAAGATACTCCTGCATCTTCTTGCGGTCGAATACGTGGCTACCATAATAATCAGAGAGTTTGTTGGAAGGGGCAGTAACTTCCAGCGGCTTCCGGTTGGAAAGTTCTTGTAATGCGTAAAATCTCATTTTTGACATAAATCGTCTTCTTTTTATCGGTTGATGGCGCAAAATTATATGTTTTTTCTGAAAGTACCCCTATTTAAAAGGGGGTATTTTCAGAAAATGATATATTTTTCTGAGGAACACCCCCTCTTTAAAGGACTGATTCGTCTCTGAATTACCTTTTGCCCGTCATGGCGCTTTTTGATTATAACCGATTAAGAGATGGATGCCAGTATTTCCTGCTGTCCGTCCTTGTTTTTCTGCCGGTCGATTTCCGCAGCCATCTGTTTGACTAACATTTCTACCTGCATATAATGCTTGTTCATGTTTCTGTATAGCAGCTTCATTGTAGGACTGTCCATAGCCATTTGGGTGAGGAACTGTAGATGCTTCCCCATCGATGCGTTCATTTGCATACGCGTTTTTTTGTTTAAGTCGTCCTGTATGGAGTAGGCACCGCAGGAGAGCAGGATTTCTGCCATGCCATCATCCCAAGCGTGCATGGTGAGATGGGTGAGTGCTCCCACAATTTTCTTCAGGTCTTTCAGCAGAATGTTTAGCATTTCGAATTCAGTGCGGTTTACGGAGCAGGAATCCGGGTTCAGGAAGAGGGCGAATTTGAGGTAGAAGTCCTTTAATTCTCTGTCATTAACAATAAATACATTTTGGGGAGCTTGTGTGATACCTCCCACCGTTGGTTGAACGGCAACTTGTTCTGTTTCCATAATAAGTGATTATGAGTGTGTGGTAGGCGAAGATTTTCTAAAATAATAAGAGCGGTTCCGCCTTTCCCGTTGCATTTCACCAGAAGGCAGTAGATGCATTAACATTCTACACGGGGGTACGGAACCGCCATATAGATATGAACGTGGACAGGCATAAAAATGCCTGCCACGAGGATTGGCAGGTTTCCCCGCCTTCTGGTATGAAATGCATAACAAAGATACAACATTTTTCTTTTTCGTCAAGAATAAAGTGGAAAATAAAAGGCAGGTGAGGATAACTTTAACACGGATATGCAGGGATGCCTTATACTGATGCTGTTACTTTTACTTTCGTTTAGTTGGAAGGGACTCATTCTTTATTTAAACCCTGTTCGTGCCTAAAAGGAATGATAAGCATTTTAGTTCATTTCCGTACGTTCATGAACTAATCATTCGTCTTCTTTATTAAGATTTAATTCTGTATCTGCAAAGAGCTAGTCCCCATTATACTTAAATCTATTCGTCTGACAGTTGTTGAACTTTCGTCTGACAACTGTTACTCTTTCGTCTAACAGCTGTCAGACGAAAAAATAACAGCTGTCAGACGAATAGTTTTATGTATAGTCGAAGATAGATTTATTAAAGATAAGAGGTAAAAAACGTGTTAATCAGGATTAGTTCATAGCCTGCCTCAAGATGACTCATAACTATGCAGAAGTGATTTAAATCATGCAAGAATGAATCACCTTCTACATAGAAATGTGAATGTAGCATAAGTAGAAAAATGTCCATGAAAACTGATATGATGCGTGGCGTGGGGAAAGGATTTTCCTTGCTAACTCTTTTTTGCAGCTTAATTCCCTTGCTTTTCGATATTCTTTTTTATATTTGCCTACAATAAACAAGGAGATACGACGATTGAAATATAAGATATTGATAGGATGTATGTTGTGCTTGTTCTCTTTTATTCCGAAGGGGGCAGCCAATCTTGTTCTTAATCCTTATACAAGTCAGGAGATATCTGCTGATTCCATCATTGAGCGTGTCATGACTTTTGCTCCCTCTTATGAAAGTATAGTGAGCGACTATCGCGCGAACCTATATATAAAGGGTAAGATGAATATTCAGAAGAAGAATTTTATCCTCCGGTACGTTCCTTCGATGTTTCGCTTGCAGAAAGGGGTACGTGAATACTTGCTCGAAACGTATAGTGACCTGCATTATACAGCTCCCAATATCTATGACCAGAAAGTTAAGGCATCACAAGGCACCGTGAGAGGAAACAGGGGACTGCCGGGGCTGCTTGAATATTTTAGTGTCAATATCTACTCATCTTCTCTTCTGAATGACGAACGCTTGCTGTCTCCGCTTGCCAAGAACGGGCAGAAATACTACAAATACCGGATAGACAGTGTGATGGGCGATCCCAATAATCTCGACTACCGGATACGTTTCATTCCCCGTACCAAGAGCGACCAGCTGGTGGGCGGCTATATGATTGTCAGCAGCAATGTATGGAGCGTGCGTGAAATACGTTTTTCGGGACGGTCGGAACTGATTACGTTTACTTGCTGGATCAAGATGGGGGAAGTTGGAAAGAAAGATGAGTTTCTCCCGGTGCGTTATGATGTGGAGGCCCTTTTTAAGTTCCTGGGCAATAAGGTGGACGGCAATTATACCGCTTCGTTGGACTATAAATCAATAGAACTGAAAGAAAGAAAGGTTCGGAAGAAGGAGAAGAAAAAGTATAATTTGTCGGAATCATTCTCCTTGCAGTGTGATACGAATGCCTATAAAACAGATGCTTCCACGTTTGGCGTATTACGTCCCATTCCTTTGAGTGACAGGGAAAAACAACTTTATAAGGATTACGCATACAGACGGGATACCGTGTCGGTGCAACGAAAATCCAAGAGTCAGGCTTTCTGGGGAACGATGGGCGACCTGATGGTGGAAGATTATAAATTCAATCTGTCCAATATCGGAAGTGTCCGCTTCTCGCCGTTTATCAATCCGCTTTTGTTCAGTTATAGCGGAAGCAACGGATTATCATACCGGCAGGATTTCCGTTACAACCGGATTTTCAGAGGCGACAAGTGGCTCCGCATCGTACCCAAACTGGGTTATAACTTTACACGGAAAGAGTTCTACTGGTCGCTGAATGCTGACTTTGAGTACTGGCCGCAGAAACGGGGCTTTTTCCGGTTGAGTGTGGGTAATGGTAACCGTATCTATAGCAGCAAGATGCTGGACGAACTGAAAGCGATGCCGGACAGTATCTTTAATTTCGACCTCATCCATCTGGATTATTTCAAGGACTTGTATTTCAACTTCCGTCATAGTTTTGAAATTACCAACGGACTGGATATCAGCCTCGGTTTCTCGGCACACAAGAGAACAGCTGTCGAGAAATCCCGTTTTGTGATTACGGGTGACTATCCGATGCCTCCGCCGGAATTTATGGAACGCTTCAGAAATACCTATATCAGCTTTGCCCCGCGCATCCGGGTGGAATGGACTCCGGCGCTTTATTATTATATGAACGGAAAGCGTAAGATCAATCTCCGCTCTGACTATCCGACATTTTCGGTGGACTATGAACGGGGAATAGAAGGAGTATTTAAAAGTACTGGAGAATATGAACGGATAGAATTCGACCTTCAACATAAGATTCAGCTGGGGCTGATGCGAAATATTTATTATCGTTTCGGCTTCGGGGCGTTTACCAATCAGGATGAACTGTACTTTGTGGACTTTGCCAATTTTGCCCGTCATAATCTGCCGGTAGGGTGGAATGATGAAATCGGTGGTGTGTTTCAGGTGCTCGACGGACGTTGGTACAACTCCTCCCGCCGCTATGTACGCGGACATTTCACTTACGAGGCTCCTTTCCTTATTCTCCGGCATTTGATGAAATATACCCGCTATGTGCAGAACGAACGTCTTTATATCAGTGCGCTCTCTATGCCGCATCTCCAGCCATATCTGGAAGTGGGTTATGGTATCGGTACGCATGTCTTTGATGTGGGAGTATTCGTCAGCAGTGAGAACTGGAAGTTCAGCGGGATCGGATGTAAATTTACTTTCGAGTTGTTTAACCGATAGTTTTTTCTTCATAACAGTTGCATAATGTATAGAAAATACATATCTTTGTGAGGAAGAGGATGAGGAAAAATTTAGCAGAAAAGAGGTGTAGTCGCCTCGCAGGCACAGGTATTTTCCTGGAAAATAAATCTCTGGTATAAATACCTCTATTTATTTTAGTAAAATCTCATCCTCTTCTTCTCCTTTTTATATATGTAACAACAAGATGGACGGAATTTTAATTACGATACTTATTGTTACCGGTTTTCTGATTTATAAATTGATTTCTTCGAGCCGGAAACAGGAAGGATACAAGAGATGGAAAGCAACAGGCAGCGGTAATACTACTAACGAAGAGACTTCCAAAAACAAATGGGAACATGGAGCCTGGCTCAGGCATGCTTTAGGAGTAGTCACTCCTAAAATGAGAACATGTTCTGTATTTGATGAAGAGGCGGTGGTGTGGTGTGCCAATCTGTTGGGAATAGAGGTGATGAGGCTGAAAGAGATACTGCTAGATGTCTCTTCGCATTATCGGGAGTTCTGGATCAGAAAGCGGAGAGGAGGATACCGTATGATCTCTGCTCCGGACAAGGAACTGAAAGCCATTCAGGATACTATTTATCATCGTATATTACTGTCTGTAAATGTGCATCCTGCCGCTACGGGATTCCGGCGTCAGCATTCCATCGTCGATAACGTCCGTCCTCATCTGGGAAAACGCTGTGTCTTGAAGACGGATATCCATGATTTCTTTATTTCCATACGTAGTCCGAGGGTGAAAAAGACTTTCGAAAAGATCGGCTATCCGAAGAATATATCGAAAGTGCTGGGCGAGTTGTGTTGTATGCGTCGGCATTTGCCGCAAGGAGCGTCTACCAGTCCGGTACTGAGTAACATCATCGCTTATGAGATGGACCGGAAACTGGCGGTGATGGCGGAAGAATTCGGGCTGACTTATAGTCGTTATGCCGACGACCTCACCTTTTCGGGCGATGTCTTTCCGAAAGAGCAGGTGCTTGCGCGGGTAAAGGAAATCATCAGGGAAGAGAAGTTTGAACCGAATCATCAGAAAACCCGTTTTCTGAATGAGAATGACAGGAAGATAATCACGGGAGTATCTGTCAGCTCCGGTGTGAAGCTGACTATTCCTAAAGCCCGAAAGAGAGAGATTCGCAAGAATGTCTATTTCATTTTGACAAAGGGGCTGGCGGAACATCAACGCAGAATCGGCTCCCATGATCCTGCTTATCTGAAACGGTTGATAGGGTCGCTTTGTTATTGGCGTTCCATAGAACCGGATAATACGTATGTAGCTGATTCTATTGCTGCTCTGAAACGTTTGCAGAAGGGGTATTGACGGGTGGCGGCTGTTTGTGTCTGCCTTACCGTGTTAATCGATGATCGTTGCCCTTCCGTTTTCAACTTTGGCATAATTCCTTTTTACCGCTTCCTGAATCCCTCTGAGCATGGATGCTTCGATGTTTGACCCCATGTGTGTGAAGCCGAATACTTGTGCGCATGCTTTTGCCAAATCGGGTAAAGGCAGGCTGATGGTATTGATTAATATTTGTTGGATGGCATTGGCTATTTCTTCGGGTGGCAGATCCGCTGCATCTCGGTCGGAATCGGGACGGTACTCTGAATAAGAACGGTATTGCGCTTCATCTTTCCAGCAGAAGATAAGCCCGTCATGTTCTATGCGGTAAAGATGTAATGTGTCGAATATTATTTCCAATTGAGCATCTATTCGTGGTCCTACACGGTTGACTCCCCATTCGGATATGATTTTCTTTCCAAGTAAGGTTTTGCTGATCGGGGCTTCATTTTCTATTATCTTTTGGACTTGGGAGACAATAATAGGATTATTTCTTTTAGCGAAGATGTCGTCGGCAGCGTACAGGAACGGACGTATTTTAGTATTATTATAATTTTGTACGGAGATAAAAGAAAAGTTTGTGTATGCGCATGCAGATTTTAGCTGCATCGGCGTTTCCTGCACATTCTTTTCTCTTTTTTCTTGTTCCTTTTTTACTATAACCGGTTTCTCCGCTTTCATATCCTGAGCAATCGCTGCTTGTATAGACGCCATCACTTCATCCGGCTTTTCCCACCAGTCCATCGTCCATATACGGCAGATATTCCATCCCAGTGCTTTGAGTACATTGTTTTGAACAATTTCTCGGTCACGGACAGTCTTGGTACGTCTGTAGTTCTTTCCGTCACAGATAATACCTAATTGGTAGTTGGACGGGGTTTGAGTATCGACAATGCCAATATCGATCTTATATCCGGAACAGCCTATATCAGTATGTACGGTATATCCCGAAGAACGTAACTTGTCGGCAATAATCTTTTCGATAGAAGTTTCTTCTTCCGAGGTCCGAATATTAGTCGAGGTATTCAGTATGCGCTTGGTTCCTTTCTCCGCATATTCAAGGAAGCGTTTCAGCCCGGCTACTCCGATAGAAGAAGTTCGGTTCAGATCAATCATGTCCGATCTCAGCGTAGAAAAGATGATCATTTCGTATCGGGCACGGGAGACGGCTACGTTTAACCGTCTTTCACCTCCCGCACGGTTCAACGGACCGAAGTTCATGCTGACGCGCCCTTCGGCATCGGGACCATAGCCGACGGAGAACAGTATCACATCCCGTTCGTCTCCTTGCACATTTTCAAGGTTTTTGATGAACAGGGGTTCTTCACATTCCAGCGCAAAGGTTTCCAGTTCAGGATGAAAGGCGAAGAGATCGGATAGCAAATCTTCTATCAACGCCTGCTGAACCACGTTGAAAGTAACTACCCCCATACTTTTTCTCCTTAATTTTTCGCTCCTCAGCCTTCTCGCTATTTCGTCTACTATGGCTTGCGCTTCCGCTTGGTTCTGACGGGATTTTCCTTTGTCATAATAACCGTCTACGGCGACCATTCTGACTTTCGATTCAATATTGTCCGGTGACGGGAAAGTCATCAGCTTATTATCGTAATATTCGGAGTTACTGAAAGCGATAAGACTTTCGTGTTTGCTTCGGTAATGCCACAGCAGGTATTTGGAAGGGATAGAGAGAGCGAGGCAATCGTCAAGGATACTTTCCAGATCTTCCATCTCGATGTTGTCTTCGTCAATGGTATTAACGGAGAAGAAGCTGGTAGGCGGCATCTGTTTGGGGTCGCCTACGATAACTACATTCTTGCCTCGGGCGATGGCACCTACCGCTTCGTAAGTCGGCATCTGTGAAGCTTCGTCGAAGACGATCAAGTCAAATTTCTCTGCATCGGCATCGATATATTGGGCAACCGATATAGGACTCATCAACATACACGGACACATACGGGACAGCAGGATAGGTATTTGATCGAATAGCTTGCGGATGGATATTCCGCGTGCATTATTGCGTATATTCTTTTGTAATATTCCGACTTCTGAACTTTGAATGGCTTCGTGGGTGAAGGACGGAATGTTGGAAGCCAGTCTGGCGAACAGTTCCTTTTTGGTAATGTCCTCGAAGTTGGCGGATACCTGCTTGTATTTGGTTATAATATCATTGAATATCTTGCCGTTGAATAATTCCAGCGTCGGTTCTTTGGCGATGATATAGTGAATAACGGCTTGGTAGAAACTCTTGCGGAAGCTGCTGGTGAGTAAATCCGTAGGAATATTCTTTTCCTTATATTCTTCTGCGATAAATCCGAGACCCAGCTCGTTCAGTTTGTTGTAGGATTGAAGCCATTGATACCAGTCTTTGAGTTTGTCCAGATTTTCTTTCCATATTCCGGCTTGCTGTAGGGCGATGCCGATCCAGTCGGCGGAGTTTGTATAAAGCGTCTCTACGGTTATGCCCAGAGTGGTGGAAAGCCGTTGCTCGGTTGCCGTAAGCGTGTCGACCAGCTGATACAATTCATTCAGAGAATGAGAATGGATATCTCTGAATGTCCGGATACCTTCTGTTAGTTGTAACGCTAAGTTCTGTTTGATTCGGAATGTTTTCGCCACATCTTTTGAATAACTCAGTAACAGGGAATGAAGCGAAGATACCTCATGGATGATCTGATCGATGATGGGCCACTCTTCATCTCTTCCGAATCTTCCGAATAAAGAAGGCAGCTTGGCGGCGTATCTGTCTGTAAAATCAAGCTCTTCCTGATACCGGATGACCTGATGGAGCAAAGGCTGGACTGTCTCTGGCTCTACCGGTTGCAGAGCGTAAGGACGAATCACCTTTTTTATTTTTCTTTGTCCGAAATATCGTGGGAGAAACCATTGGGCGGATACCCGATTCCATTCGGCCAGCATGGGGCCGGCGTTTATCTTCAGTACCTCTTTGGTGAATCCGTTTTCTATTTCTGCTTTGATTTCATCGCGTTTCCTGCCGTGTTCCGTCACTTTCCGGTACTCTTCCAGCGTTTCATTTAATAAAGGAGTGGTCAGCAGTTCGGGCGTCAGTTCCGGAATATCGAGTATTTTTCGGATAATGGCGCTGATTATATTGAAATCCTTGCGGGTGGGATGAATGTCCGTATTTTCCAGTAAAGCGGAAAAGACAGGCAGTTTCGATTGTATGGCAGTCAATAAGCCGATGAAAGTGGCGAGCGTTTGTAAGGCTTCCTCTTTGATGGCGGACGAATATTCCCGAATGAAAATCCCTGTCAATGGGTGAAGATACGGGTGGCCGCAAGCATTGGCGGTACTGACCAAAGATTCGATGGCATCTTCCCAATGTGAGAATCGGTCTTTGTCCAGATTGTCCAGATAAGATGACGGGATATCGAAGCAGGGTTCAACGTCTGTTAACTGGTAGTGGATGATCGCATCATAGAGGGAAAGTCCGAAAGGATATTCCTTGTGTAAGGCTTCGATGTATTTGTTTAGTTCCGTTCGTAACTTCAGCAGGCGTTCGGCTTCCTTCCTGAACTCTTCGGGAGGAGTTCGTCTGATGATTTCGGTTGTCTCCTTTAGTTGCGAGATGACAGTGGATTTCTTTGTCTTGTTGGAGTGAATCTCCAGACAGAACGGGGCAAGCCCTATGGCCGCCAGTCTGTTTTGGACGACGGAGAGGGCTGCCATCTTCTCGGCAACAAATAAGACTCGTTTACCTTTATAAAGCGCGTTGGCGATGATATTCGTTATCGTTTGGGACTTTCCGGTTCCCGGAGGGCCGTGCAGGATAAAAGTCTTGTCGTGCACCGCTTCATAAATCGCTTCCAGCTGAGATGAATCGGCAATGATAGGCAGTACAATATCTGCCGGAGATAACTGCCTGTCCATGTAGGCGGCATCCACTTCTTCCGCAGTTACGTCCCATTCGATCTTTCCGTTGATGAGGCTGGAGACCACCTTGTTTTGAGTCAGTTTGTGAGCATTGTTGTGGATGTCGTTCCACATGATAAACTTGTTGAAGGAGAAGATACCTAGAATAGCCTGTTCCTCCACATCCCATTTGCGCTGATTCTTGATGCAGTGCCGGATGATGGAATAAATCAGTTTTACGTTGATTCCGCTTTCGTCCGTCGGAAGCGGATCAAGTCCCGGTACGGAAATGCCGAAATTCTGACGAAGCATTTCTAATAAGGTGATATTCATCATCGTTTCTTCTTCCCGCGAACGAATCACATACCCCTTGGCGGCTGACTTGCGGATGATTTCGACCGGTAGCAGCAATATCGGTGCATAACGGGGACGCTCGCAGGAAGGCGTTTCGTACCATTTCAGAAGTCCGAGAGCCAGATAAAGCGTGTTCGCTCCGTTCTCTTCGATAGAAGTACGGGACGAACGGTACAGGTGAGTCAGTGCTTTGCCCAAGTCATTCTCCGGCAAGTAAAAACGTAACCTTTTCTGTGAAAGCTCCGAATTAACGAAGTCGGCTATCGGATCCGATTCCGGTATGGAAGAATAAATGCCAAATTCCATCGCCGGATTCTCCCATTCAGCGGGACGGTGGAGGATACGAAACTCATCTCCTTCCGCCAAGGCGTCTTCCAGACAAGCAAGGTTTGCCGGAATCAGCTGAAGAGTATTCTTTGTAATCCGGATGTTCAGCAAGTTGTTGCGCAGACTCAAATCCAGCAGTCTTCTCTCCCAAAGCAACTGTTTGGTGAGGACTGTCTGAGTTTCGCTGCCCGACAAATCATACGGATTCACACTTTGCGGAGTGGCGTGCGTGGTATTTCTGTTCATATCCTCATCTTCCTTTATTTCCCATACTTGTCCGTTCAGTACGCGCTGCGGGATCGGGCGGACTCCCGAATGCCTGGCCCTTCTGATGTCGATGGCGAGGATGAAACTGCCCGGATCGCTCAGTTTGCCGTTAGCGCTTTTCACAGCGTTGTCGAAGTCGACATTATGTCCCATATTCATGCAGGTGGTTTCTACCAGTGTAATGTCGTAGATTCCTTCGGCGGTTCGTTTGGTCAGTAAGGATACATCGTCGATGGCAGGGTCCGGAAAGGTTTCCGGCACCAGCCAGCCGCCTGCGAAAGCATGCCCTTTGGTGATGACGATGAGGGCATTCAGTCCGATGGATTCGAGGCAGGAAGCATAAAGCAGTGCCATATCCAGACAGGTTCCGAGCTTTTGTGCCAGTACGGAATCTGTCAGCCGGACACGCTGCCCGTGCTCTTCGAAGCTGGCGGGAATGGTGCTGTAAATAATCTGCTGTTCGGTGAGGGCGGTGTAGATGGCTGCCATCTGCTTTCTCACACGGTCCGGATTGCGGCTTTGGTATTCGTCCAGTGACGGAGTACCGGTCCACTGTTCCAGAATCGCGGCGGCTCTCTTGATAATAGGAGTGAGCACGGCATGATTCGGGGTGATGAACGCTGCCAGCATCTCGGGGAATATATTGATTCCGCCCCATTGGTCGTATGCCAGAATGTCGATGGGGTAGGTCCGGGTAAAGATCGTTTCCGCCTCGGAGCGGATTTCTATTTTCAGACTTCCCGACATACGCTCGGTCAGCTGGGCGAAATAATTGGCGGACAAGACCAGGCTGAACGATTGCAGACACACGGAATCATTGGCGGGAATCGCTTCCACCATCACAGGAGTGATACTGCCGAAGTCGGGCTCGGCCGTGATTTGTACCTGAATGTTTCTGAAGGGTTCGGACGTCATGTTTTCAATCGAAAGCTGATGGATGACCGATACTTTGTTTTGCTGCATCGCGAAATTAATAAGTGGCAGATAATCAAACTGCACCCTGATTTTGTCCAATGTTCCGTTCATGTTGAAAGTCGTATAATATTAGATTTGCAATATTACAAAAAATACGGATATCACCATCTTTTCTTTGGGTATTCTTTTGTCGGTCAAGAAAATATTCCTACCTTTGCGCCCGATTTATAGATAATATAATGTCTTATT
>ERZ812616.1804-NODE-1804-length-21018-cov-2.651386_pt1 | contig 21018 bp, 20 predicted proteins | sample MGYA00376249_ERZ812616 | MGnify/ENA primary metagenome ERZ812616 (study PRJEB26924, sample SAMEA4378265) | human gut metagenome | biome: human gut; feature: human-associated habitat; material: faeces | place: China | collected 2013 ...
TTCAGGCAATCGAGCGAAACCGTTCGCACGAGTGTTATCATCGGCCTCGGAAGCAAGCTGGCAGTTCTGCAAGCCCAGCAGGTGCGGAATATCACCTCCTACAATGAGATCGACCTGGAGCTGCCCGGTAAACAAAAGTGCGCATATTTCTGCATCGTCTCCGATCAGGATAGCACTTATGATTTCCTCAGCTCCTTGTTTTTTAGCTTCCTGTTCATTCGTCTGATCCGCTATGCCGATGCTTATTGTGAGGGCGGGATGCTGCACCCGAAGGTAAAATTCATCCTTGATGAGTTTCCCAACTGCTGCCTTATCCCCGATTTCACTAAAAAATGCTCTACCATCCGTTCAAGAGGTTGCTCCGTCGCCGTCTTTTTTCAAAATGTCGGCCAGATGCGCAACCGATACCCAGACGATCAATGGCAAGAGATCCTCGGCGCCTGTGACAGCACGGTTTTTCTCGGATGCACAGATATGCTGACCGCTGAGTACTTCAGTGACCGCATTGGAACAGCATCAGTCGAAGTGGAAGGTACGATGCGGGAACTCAACACCATGCACATTACCGATTATACCCCAAGATTCCGTAAGACCAACTCACTTGGCCGGCGCCCATTGCTTACCCCTGATGAGGTCTTGCGTTTACCCCCGGATCAGGTCCTGATTTTCATAAGAGGTCAGAAAGTCATGCGAGCCAAGCGCTTTGACTACTCCCTGCATCCGGACTATAAAAAACTGAAGAGCCGCAAGGCAATCTTACACGAGCCTGACTGGAAAAGCAGTCAGGCTTCCTCTGTATCTGCCAGCGGTGTATCTTCACCATCCGTAACCGCGGCCATACCGGCAGAAAAAGCTAATGTTGGTTCCCAGAAGAAACCACCTGGGAAGCCAGCACGCAGCACAACTCGCAAGGTCGTGAATGCGGATGAACTCTTCTAGGAAAGGAGAAGAAAAATGCCTAAGAAGAAAGTTACTGAAGCCGTTGAAGAGACCGCTCAGGAAACCATCCCTGTTGAAAAGGCCCCTGCACAGATGCCACGCCGTCAGGGTAGTGAGGATCTTCTTGAACTGAATGATCTGGAACGTGGCGTCACACGCGAGGATAGTGAAGAAGCGAAATGGGGCTATCTTGCTGGCGCAGTGCGAAGACAGCAGATCCTGACTGGAATCGTAAGCGCAGGGATGACCTATACCGAAAATGGCATGCCAATCGTTCCCATTGATTTCGAGGGACTCTGTGTCAAAATCCCCGTTCGCGAGATGACTCTGATCGAATGGCCAGAAGATGAACCGATCCCTCGAAGTGTCCGAGTCCAAATTGGGCGGATGCTTGGCGCTACGATCGACTTTATCCCAGCTGGTGTCGATTTCAAAGAGCGCGTTGCAATCGGGTCCCGTAAAGCTGCCATGTTGCAACGGCAAAAGCGCTACTACGCTTCAGGGCGTGTGAAGCCCGGCATCCTTATGGCATGCCGAGTCCTTACCGTTGGAAATAACACGATGATGGTAGAAGCGTGCGGCGTTGATACGGAAATTTACGCACGCAACGTGTCCTGGGAATGGTTTTCCGATATTGCGGATCTCCACTCCACAGGCGATCTGGTTGTCGCAAGAGTTCTCGATGTGACCTACAATGAGCAGCGTGACACTTACGCAGTCAACCTCTCAATCAAGGACGCCTCTGAAAACCCGGATCGGGCAGCCTTAGAGAAGATCGTCCCCAACTCCAACTACTTCGGCGTTGTTACCGGTGTGAAAGACCGCGTTTTCTTCGTCCGTCTTCAAGCGGGTGTCAATGCCAAAACGAAGCTGTATCGCTCCATCGACATGCCCAGCAGATTGGATACGGTCAGCTTCCGCGTCACAAGGGTCGATGAAGAAAACGGTATTGCGCTTGGATTTATCACCAGAATCATTAAGCGCCATACCAGATTGAGGTAACCCAACATGAACTATTCTCCCAGCAGCCGCGATGCGATCGATGAACACTGCAGGGAGGTCATTCGGTCATGCCTCAATATCGTGGAGCAGCATGGTGACACATACGTTGCCATCCACAAGGACGATGATATCGAATGCATCGTCCTTGTCTCCATGATCCGAAGCTATCCCATCCTATCCATCATAGTTGCAGACAAACTTCTGCTCGCAGATATCAACGCGGAACAGATGCACAGCATCGCGAATGAGCTGAATCTGGTGTCAGTCACAGGTTGGCATTCCGTCTTCCTATATGTACCGGCAATGTCTTTGGCTATCGATGAGCTTGACCTATGAAGACCTCCTTACCATGCTGAAAGAATGCATCAGCGAGTACAAGCGCGGCAAAGGCCGCCTTACTACAGGTAAGTATCCGACCGACCCGGTCGCGTAACGCCTCAAATTATGAAAGGGTTAAAACCATGAAAAAGCGAATCACATCATTGATGCTCATTCTTGTCGTCGCAGTATCCATGACGATGGGAGCGAGCGCGGCATCGTACATTCCGGACGATGTCACCTACCAGAATCTGAACGGCCAGCAGCTTGCCATCAAGACCTATACGCTTCTTCCGGACCAGGATCCCTCCGACCTGTATGAAGACGACTTCGAGTATGACGGATTCCTGTATTCTATGAGCGATATTGTCAAAGAAGAACAGCGCTACCAGGAAGAGAACGCATATACCGAGGTTGTCACTGTCACAACCGCAAGTAAGAACCTCGAAGATATCCTTGCTGAGCTGAAACCTACGATCGAGTACGATGACGGAGTCTCCTCCGGCACACTTTCGCTCGATCATAGCACTCTCAAAACGGAGGCAGCCGGCTATAAGCGCAGTTCCTATACTGTGACAGCGACAAAGAACTACACCGGCCTCGACCGAAATGATTCTTCCTACATCGATAAGACCGTAGAGAAGAATGGCAGAACTTTGAGCCTCTCCAATGTAACTTGGAGCGTTGAGAGTACTGCTCTGGTCGGCGATGAGCTCGTCCCGGCAACTTACTCTGCGGTAGCCACCTATTCGGGCCCTGCCAGTTCTACCGTCGCAACTGGCTATATTACGACCGCCGAATACAAAGGCACTGTCGTATCCTCTGGTATTTCCAGCATTCTCTATACCGTAACCTACCTGGGCACCAAGATTGAACCGACGAAAGCGGAACCCACCTTCAAAGGTGCGGTCTTGGTGATCTCCATTATCGGCGGAACCACCCTTTTGGCCGCACTGTTGTTCCTCGGCCTCACGCTTCGTAAGAATACTACAGTCTACAAAGCAACAGGCAAAGGCAACGAATATGAAAAATGCGGCCAGCTTCATCTGAAGGCCAAGAATCCCGAGCTGCGTATTGACCGCTTGAAGGATATTCCTGAAGGTGTGATCGCAATCGAAGTGGATCAGGCAGTCGCAAAGAAGCTCTTCGGCCAGACCATCGCCATCCGTTGCTATGACAATACTGTCGAGCACACCGTTGGTGAGGTCAACGGTTCGTACTGGTTCAAAGTCGATATTGGCTCTCAGGAAGGTGAATCCAATTATGAGGAGGAACCTTAATATGAAGCTCAAACGACTTTTGACCCTGTGCTGTGCGCTGAGTATGGCACTCGGCATGGTGACTTTCGCTAGTGCCGCAGACTATTCCTTCAAAACCTCTCCTGACCCTGTCTATTACGGCAGCACGAACTACGAGGATCTCTACGACGCTGAGTATCGTTACGGCTCACGCAATCAGATCGATTACGACATCCCTGAGATCCAATACGGACTCAGTCAGGAATTCTTGGAAAGCTCCCTCAATAATCCCTACCTGAATGGCAACACACAGTACGGCTTTGGCGGGAGCAGCTCGAATACGCAGTACCCGGAGTCCGACTTCGGTAGTTCCAGCATCATCTCCGGCGGTGGTACGATCGAGATGCCGTATGAACCCTCTGTCACCTTGAACGATCTCAAGCAGAGCGATGGCAGTATCGGCCAAGTCTCCATTGAACGTGTCGGGCTGAATTGCAAAGTGTATGAAGGCGCCACCGACAGTTCCATGTCCAAAGGCGCCGGTCATTACACTTCTTCCGGCCTCTACACCGGGAATGTTGGCTTGTTCGGCCACAACAGAGGGAATCATCTATACTTCGGAAAGCTGAAGAATGTGAAGGTTGGGGACATTGTTAAGTACAAGACCGCAATCGGCACGAAGACCTACAAAGTGACATTCGTTGGTGCAATCTCCTACACCGATTTCTCTTACCTCAATGAGATGGGAGATAATCGCATCACCCTGATCACCTGTATTGCTAACCAGCCCTCTCTGCGCCTGTGTGTGCAGGCTGTAGAGATTCGATAAATGAACTGGAGGAACACTATGAAAACCAATAAGCCCCGCAATCGTGAGAGTCGTACCAAGCCCATCCCCACCGAGTCCAGCGTAGCCATTCGGCTGCGCCTGCCTCGCGAGTCCTATGACCAGATGAGAGATCTGGTTAAGAACAGGCGGGCAACCAAGGAAGACATCTTCCTGCGTGGCCTCCAGGCCTACTGCAATCAGTAATTCATCCCTACGCCTTTCCCCCGCAGAGAGTGGCTGGAATACACTTGATGAGGTGAAAGAAAATGAAGAGAATCGGATCCTTTATCGCCGGTCTTCTGGTCGGCACCATGCTCTTTGGCGGCTCCGTGGCCTATGCGGCCGGCGTCGTTGCTGAGCTGAGCAGCCATCGGTTCTTTGTCGATGGTCAGGAAGTGAAGATGACCGCATACGCTATCAACGGTAACAACTATGTGATGCTCCGCGATATCGGCAAGGCGGTTGGTTTCAATGTTCATTGGGACAGCACCAACGGCTGTGTCCAGATTGAGAGCGATAAGCCGTATACCGGCACAGCTCCCGCGAAGACGCAGAGCGTGGCAGTGGGAGCTAAGAAAGCTGACTACACACAGGCGGATGTCATGCCCGAGCCCAAGGCGGGCGACAAGATCCCCTGCAGCGACGGCTATGTGTATGAGATCACCGATGTGAGCAAGTACCAGAACAGTATGTTCGCTATGCAGGAAACTGACACCCTGCCGGACCCCACCTGTGACTGGAGCCTGCTGGATCAGCCGACTCTGCCCGAACCCGAGGCGAACCACTTCACTTCCGGTGGTAAGGAGTACATGTTCGTGCGCAACCTCTTTGAGACCCGTCGCATGCAGTACACCCTCTATAACGCCATCGGCGACAATCCGCAGACCTGGCAGAACGGAAAGCCCGTAACCAGAGCGGATGGCAGCCCTCTTGTGACCGTGAAGCTGTCTATTCCCGAAAGCGTGGCAGCCAACAGCTTCTGGCCCTGGCGTTCCGACCAGATCGTCGAACTTTTCAATTCCTGCCCTCCCGGCGAGTACGCCTTTGAGGCATGGGATGTCTATTGTGACGGAGCCTTCCAGTACACGGAATATTACATCTCCGTAAAATGAAAACTGAATATTGTTCCCTGCGGAGGCAGTGTGCTGAAATACGCACACTGCCTTTTTCCATACCGATCCACCCCAAGAATGCTTTATGCATTCACGATAATAAGCACGGAGGTCAATCAAAATGAAAAAACGAGTTGTTTCGATGCTTCTCGCAGTTGTCATGATGCTTGGTATGTTTCCAGGCACAGCTCTGGCAGCCGGTTCTGTCGAAGAGGCGCTTGGAGAAGTCAACATCTACAACGGCGAGCAGAAGCTCAGTTACCTGTCGATCAACGGCAGAGTGCGTGAGCTGATCTATACCTACTACAACTATGTGGATCGCAACGGTCAGACGAAAGAAATCCCTGCGTACTGCGTCAACCCCAATATCAAGGGTGTACCTCAGACTGTTGCTCCCGGTGAGAGCATCAAGTACCTCGCCAACGAAATCGGCAGTGATCCCAAAGTCATGGGCATCATTGCAAATGGCTATCCCCATCGCAGTCTGAGCGAACTCAAGCTGGAGAATAAGTATCAGGCATACTATGCGACCAAAATGGCGCTCTGGGCGTACTTGCTGCCCAACTGGGACATCAACAACATGAAGGTCAACCCCAATCTGACCGGAGTGGAGCTGGAGCGTGCCAATAAGATGCTGGCAGCCGTGAAGGATATCTACCGTCGCGGCACCGTATGGAGCACTGTCCTTTCTCCTAATGTCACGGTGGAAGCCGACCAGGAGACCGCCTATCCTGCAACCATCAATGGTCAGGAATATCTCCAGCAGATCTTCACGGTCACTTCTGAAACCTGGGTGTGCAACTACGCTGTAAATGTTGCCTTTAGCGATCCCTCTGCGGTTCCTGCCGGCACGAAGATCGTTGATATGGACAACAAGGAAATTGATGTCATCACCACCAAGGCCACCGGAAAGGGATATGCCGGACAGTTCAAGGTCCTGTATCCTGCCAGCGCAGTCGATGGACAGAGCGGCAGCGTCCAACTGAGCTTTCGTACCAATGTCTATAAGTACGCCATCTACTACGCTGTGTGCGCCGAGAAGGACAAGTATGGCAACCTGCAAAATTACATGTGCGATACCGATCCGACCACACCTCTGGCTCTGACGGCATACAGCAACTACACCGACACCCCTGAAGAGGAACCCACCGAGACCAGCATGAAAATCCTCAAGTACGAGGAAGGCACGACCATCCCCCTGAAGGGCGCGATGTTTGAAGTGGTTGATCCCGAAGGCGCATCGGTCGGAACCTTTGCCACCAACTCCAAGGGCCAAATCGTTATTCCTCTTACTCTGGCCGGCAACTACACAGTCTATGAGCGCGAAGCCCCTAATGGCTACCTGCTTAGCGAGGAACCCGTCCAGAATGTCAAAGTTGAGTACGGCAAGCAGGCTACGGTGACTTTTGAAAATGCTCCGTATGGCAACCTAATGGTGAAGAAGTACTCCGACTCCGGTATGCAGCTGCCCGGTGCCGCGATTCGAATCGAGCACATTGAGTCCGGTGCCGTATATACCGGAGAAACCAATTATGCCGGTACTGCTGTTTTCACCGAGATCAAGCCTGGCGCTTATCGCATCCAGGAGATCGCAGCGCCTGCCGGCTATATCAAATCCGATGAAGTCTATACTGCAACCGTCATCTCCGGCGACACTGTGGAAATTCCTATCGTGAACGAGGAGAAACCCGGCCTGCGTGTGATCAAGTATGACTCTAAGACTCACGAGGCTCTGCCCAATATCTCCTTTGAAATTTCCAAAGATGCACAGTCTCTGGGCACCTTCCAGACTGATGAATTCGGCGAGATCCTGTTAACCGATCTGGAACCCGGCACCTACCTTGTAAAGGAAGTCGCTACCGACTCCTCTCACATCATCAATTCCACACCTCAGCAGATTGAGCTGGAAGGCTCCGATGGCATTCTGGAGTTGATCTTCTTCAATGATCAGAAGCCGGGTATCCATCTTGTAAAGCTGGACAGCACCACCTTGGAGCCTCTGCCCAACGCACGGTTCCGTATTGAGCTTGTCGGTGGCACCTTCTCCAAGGAGTACACCACCGACGCAAATGGCGAGATCGACCTGACCGATCTGGAGCCTGGTGCCTACAAGGTGACGGAGCAGGCCGCGCCGGATGGCTACCTGATTGATGACGCCACTCGTGTCATCCAGATTAACGGTAACGAAAATGCCCAGTTCGTGTTCACCAACACCCAGAAGCCCAGCTTCCGTCTGGTGAAGCTGGATAGCTACAGCGGCCTCGGCCTCGCTGGTGCGACCTTCAGAATTGCGCGGATTGAGGACGGCTCGCATTACCTGGATCGCGTAACTGACACCAAGGGCGAAATCAACATCTCCGATCTGGAACCCGGCATTTACTCCGTGGTGGAGATGGATGCTCCGGAAGGATATGTGAAGGACTCCCGTGAGTATCATGTGGAGCTGTTCCCCGGTCAGAACAGCGAACTGGTCGTTTCCAATGATCGGATGCCCAATTTGGAGATCCTAAAAACTGATGCCATTACTGGAAAGCCTGTCGCCGGTGTGACCTTTACCGTCAAGCGTGTGGATTCTTCCACACTGACCACCGTGACCTCTGACGAGAATGGCCGCTGCTATCTGGAAAAGCTGATGCCCGGTGTCTATGAGATCTGGGAGCAGTCAGTACCCGATGGCTATCTGCTCAACGAAGCACATCAGATGATCACGCTGTTTCCCAACAGGACTGGCACCGTCCAGTTTCAGAACTATCCCAAGCCCACCCTGACAGTCAATAAGATCGACAGCATTACCGGCGATCCCATTAAGGGTGCGAAGTTCAATGTTACTTTCCGTTCCGATAAGACCTCTACCGGTGAGATTCGTGATCTTGGTACCTACTACTCGGATGAGAACGGTCAGTTCTTTATCGATAAGCTGGATGACGGCTGGTACACCATCACCGAGCTGGAGCCTGCTGCGGGCTATTCCATCAAAGATCCCACTTCCCAGCAGGTCTATGTGGAAGCGGGGCGCGGCAAGGTCGTCACTTTTGAGAACACCCCCCTGAGCGCCATCATCGTCAAGAAGGTAGACTCCAGCACCGGTGATCCTCTTCAGGGTGCATGGTTTCGCGTGCGGTTCCTTGGCGGTACCTCCGGTACTGGAGGCACAGTCATCGCTGAGCGTCAGACTTCTTCCAACGGCACTTTCATCCTCACAGGTCTGAAGGCTGGCACCTATGTCATTGAGGAGATCTCCGCACCAGACGGCTATGTGCTGAGCGAAAACGATATTCAGACGGTATATTTGAGTGGCAACGAACAGGATGTCATCACCGTCACCTTCGGGAATGAGGCCAAGGGTAGTGTCCTGATTAAAAAGATTGATGCAATTACCCGCGAGCCTCTGTCCGATGTGGAATTCATGGTCACAGAGTCCAACGGCACCGTCGTGGGCAACAGAAACGGTAAGTATGTAACCGATAGCGTCGGCACCATTCTGATCGATGGCCTTGATCCCAACACTACACTGGTCATCAAGGAAGTGCGTGCAAAATCCGGCTATGTCCTGGACGACACGCCACAGACCGTCAAAGTGCGCTCCCACGAGGTCGTGACGGTGGAGTTCCGCAATCAGCCTCTCGGCGGCCTGCGCATTGTGAAACTGGACAGTGTTACTCGCAAGCCTCTGGCAGGCGTTGAGTTCCGTGTGGCTTACGCCGATGGCAGCTATGTGCCTGATGAAGGTGGCAAGCTGTCTTCCAACGGGATCTATCGGACGGACGAAAACGGTGAGATCTTGATCAGCGGCATCGTTGGCACGCTGGTCGTCACAGAGACGAAGACCATCTCCGGCTATGTGATCGATGAAGAGACCAGATCCCAGACCGTCGTAATCGATCCCGATGATCTTCAGACGCTGACCTTCTATAACAGACCTGCTGGTGGTCTCCAGATCATCAAATCTGATGAGGATACCGGCGCACGCATCAAGGGTGTCAAATTCGAGGTTCGGAAGATCAACGGCGAGATCCTTGGCACCTACACGACTGACCGCAACGGTGTCATCAGCATCCCCAATGCGGAGAATGGATGGTATACCATCACCGAGCTGAAGGCAGCCGAGGGCTACGAGCTGGATGCCACGCCCGTCAATATCTGCGTCAAGGACGGTGAGACCACCACGGTGGAGATCACCAATCAGCGCATGGCGTCGATTATGATCCATAAGGTCGATGCGGCTACCGGCGAGGGTATCTATGGTGTCAAGTTCGTCCTGTACGATGCAGGCAAGAATCCCATTGGCGAGTACACGACGGATCAGGACGGCTACATCTACATTGATGATGAGCTGGTACCCGGAAAGTACTACCTGCGTGAACTGGAGGCGGCCGAGGGCTACATCCGCGATGAGCAGTACAAAACCGTCTATGTTGAGGCGGGTAAGTGCGCGCAGATCGAATGGGAGAACAGCGCTGTAACCGGTCAGATCCAGGTCCGCAAGTATAGTGCTGACGATAACCTCGTCACTGGCCAGCGCGCCGGCTCTGCTCTGGAAGGCGCGGTGTTTGAGATCACGCAGGCCCGCTCTGGCAAGGTTGTTGGCTATATCGTGACAGACGTGCGTGGCGTTGCCGCTTCTGGCCCCCTGCCTCTTGGCCGCTACTTCGTGACGGAGGTGTCCGCACCGAAGTATTATCAGCTGAGTGGCGAGAAGATGGAAGCTGAGATCGAGTATCCCAGTCAGATCATCAAACTCTCCGCCTACAATAAGCCCGCGGCCCTAGGCGTGACCTTCAAGAAGAGCGGTAACTATGAAGTGCAGTCCGGTCAGGCCATGAGCTATGACTTCTCCGGTATTGCCAATACCTCCAATGTCGCGCTCAACCACTTCTTCTGGCATGATCGCATTCCTACGGATGCGACGCGTGCGCTCAGCATCAGCACGGGTACCTACAATGCGCGCCTGTACTATAAGGTCACCTTTAAGACCAATCTCAATGACTACCGGACTTTGGCCAGTAACCTGCTGACCTCCAACAACTATTCCCTGAGCCTGAATGCCGCTACGCTGCGGCTCGTGCAGGGCGAGTATGTTACCGATGTCCGCTTCGAGTTTGGCACGGTGCCCAGCGGCTTCTCTTCTGTTGTGAAGCCTACCATGCGTGTGCAGGTGCTTGGTACCGTGAGCAATGGCTACCAAATCATCAATCGTGCCGATGTTGGTGGCCAGTATCTCAATGAGTGGCAGACGGCAAAGACCACCTGGGTCACTACCGTCCGTCGCTTCAATACCACGCCGCTGCCGAAGACCGGATATTGATCTCGAGAGAGGTCGTTTCCTATACCCCCCGCCAGCCCCGGAGCTCACGCTTCGGGGCTGATCTTTTGAACATGAGGAGAGTATTATCATGAGCAAGTTTTTACCTATTGGTACCAAAGGTGAGCTGCTGAACAGCGACATGATCGCCCGCATCATTCCCAAGGAAGATGGCGGATGCATCATCCTCACCAAAGATGGTCAGCACTTCCACAGTGAGATCGACCTTCAAGACGAAGTCAATGACTACAACTCCATTCGTTCCATCATCCCTTGCCAGGGCGTCAGCGCTGTCTATCTGGATGATGATGGCGACAGCGAAATCTGCCCCTGCGCTTTTGTAATGCTGATGTCTGACGGCAAAATTGAGCCTTTCGTCTTTGCAACAGACAAAGACATCGAGCGAATCGCCAATAAAGGCCATACCGGTTTTACCGGATTCGTTCCAACCAAGTAAATAACGAAGGCCGCTGCTCCGGCAGCGGCCTTCTATTCCAAAACAAGTGGAGGAATGTCAAACATGGGTAGATTTATCAACCTCGGTATCGCGATTGTCAACACCAGCTACATTATCCGTGTGGAGATGGAATCCGATGGCAGAGCGGAAATCTATATGTCCGATGGTACGATGTTTCGCTGCGATCACTTCGATGCCTCCCAACTATATGGCACAAATGAAAAGAAAGAGGGTGCGACCTCGTTGCATCTGCAAGAGGAACTCCGATATGACCAATCACACTCCATGTCTACTTGATGAAGCAGCAACCTTCATGAAAGTACAATACCTCTCTTACCTGCGGTTCCTGTCCACTGACGGTCGATCCCGTTTAGCCGCATTTCTTGAGACTTTTGATGCCGCAGAATACACACTTTTTCAGTGGAATGATGCCATTGAATACTTGAAAGCTGGGGTGAAACAGCAGACCGCGCAGGTGGCTCGTGCACAACTCCTACGCGCCCTTAGAACCACCTGATGGCTCTATATCAATACTACATAGGAGGACATGTTCAACCAAACACCCAGAACTGGCATTACCATCATGTGCGCTCACTATTTCTATTCGGACGAAGGAGGATCAAATATGCCCTGGATTATCAGCAATGGAAAAAGCTATGTGGAGATTATCGGCAACAATCAGATGATCACCACTGCCTATATCGATCGCGCGCATACATTCAACAATAAGAAGACGGCAGAGAAATACTGCTCTTTGCTGCCAAAGGCGATGAAAAACCTGAAGTATAAGGTCATCTTCATCTCAAACCCCAATCCCGAAAATCCTGATCTGCAACTGGAGCTACTGACGCCTGAATTCTACCTGACACGGCTGAAGAATTTCAGCGATTTCATTCATACCATCCAATGCCAGAGAGAAACACTGGTGACCGGCCAGCGGAAGGCGGAGCTGGAGATTGAAGACATCGAGCACGCAGCTGAGTTCTATAACCTGGATGCCTCACATGGGTACCAGCTATATAAACTTCTGCACGATGCCCGTGTGCGCCGGCGCAAGTGCAAGAATGCAATCGCTTGGATCGATTTCATCTTAGAGCAGCGCCCTGAGCGGTTTGTGGAGAACGATCCATCAGCTCGCATTGCGGGCACTCGCTCTCGCGATTATGCGCCACGAGCCCTGCCCGAGCTCTTTGAGTGGGAGAACGAAGGACAGACCAGTATCACGGTCAGTTAATTATCGGCACCAATGGACAGAAGCCCTTGAATATGGTATTCTAAATGCAAGAAACATCAGCTTTTGCAGTATTTAGCGGTACCGTGACCCGTGGAATAGGGGGCTTTTATGAATAACCAGGCATGCGATGATGCAGCGACTCGGAACCCGAGAAAAGCATATACCGCCTATGAGAGCAGTACTTATACTGTTGTTTCAAAGGTGGCTTATTTAATCGGAGTCCAAAAGCGCATTTTTGAAAACAAATATGAACCACCAAAGATGGAATGGTATGAGAAATTACACGCAGACAAGAATGCCCGCATCGTGCGCAACCTCTGCATGATTCGAACGGCTTTGGAACTCAATTATAAAGCCATCAATAACCGTATGCGTTTCGATATGTGCAATCTCCACTCGCTTCCAGAGTATGTTCCGCAGGATAGCCTGAACGAACTCTTGCAGGATGGTATTACGATTGTTAGATCCAGAGCTTTGCCTGCCCAGTATATTGTAGATATCAATAAGCATATCAGCAACCGCATCAACAACTGCAAGTCGCTGTTTCCATTATGGCTGAAGTGGGAATATGTCCGGAAGCTCTTCCTCATGCCGGATGGCCTCAACGAGAAGGGCATCAAGGCAGCAGCGGCAGATTATTACGCCAACAAAAATAAGTACCCGTACCAAGTCTATATCAATTGGTCCTACATGGACTCTGGCAACATCCTCTACAATGACAAGAAGTTTGTTTCGCTTCTATATGAAGCCAATGAGGATTATTTCACAGACTTGAGCAAAGTGTCTGATGCCGGTAACCTCACAAAGGCTGGTATATACAAGTTCCTGGACAAGAGTGAGCGCGTCGTCGTTGTGGTGGATTGTGAAAACTCCGATCCCTACAAACTGTACGCAACCTTGAACAATCTTAATCAGGAAGCACTACTCAATAAGATTTGTAAAATCATCCTCTATGATGATATTCATACCACATCGGCGTGGAAGATTTTGGAGCGCTTCACCCAAATTCCAATTGTGCATGTCCTGATCGAACGCATCAAAGAAAACAAGTCACTTGTTGACATCCGTTTGACCACCGGGACCTGCCGTGAGTATTATCAGAACAATGTGGACTCGTTCATTCTTGTATCCAGCGACTCCGACTATTGGGGGCTGATTTCGGCAATGCCTGAGGTTCGGTTCTTCGTGATGGTAGAAAGCGAGAAATGCAGTCCGACCATCAAAAATGCGTTGATCAATGCCGGCATTTCTTATTGCTATATCGACGATTTTTGTACTGGTAACAGTAATGATATCAAGGTTGCGGCAGTACTTCGCGAGGTTCGCCAGAAACTCGACCAGGCATTTCACCTTAATGTTCGAGATATTCTGGATGAGGCCTGTAGAGCGACCAGAGCTGACATGACGACCGCAGAGAAGAACCAATTTTATGACAAGTACATTAAAACCATGCATGTTGATATCTCTCCCAACGGGGAAGCAACGATCGTGCTTGGAAAATAGTCCCGCATATTAGAACGAGAGGCTTTGACCTCTCGTTCTATTTTTGTTGCTATTAAACCAGCAGTTCAATGACAATTTCAAAAAACAAGGTTATCATGATATCAACGACAAGAACAAGGAGTGAGCGATATGAATCTCAAAGAAGCTTTCCGCTTTCAGAATAAGCTGCAGTCCATGATGGCCGATGCGCAGAGCATCCTCGGCAACAATGGCAACATTACCAAGGTACAGAACACTTATCTCCGCCACAAGGTCATGGCAGAGGTGGAGGATGAGGTCACTATGGAGGCCCCCTCCACCGAGTATAGCGAGAATATCACCGAGATGGCAGAATTCCTGCTGTTCCTCCTGGACGAGCGAGAAAAGCTGAGCGCCGCAATCCATCAGGCGAAGGCGTCCCTGCCTCTTGGCGCTGGCCTGGATGGCGAAGTGAGCCTCAATGGGAAGCGTCAGGAGATCGCCACTCTGCTCCGTCACATGGCCGGCCTGCGCAATGGCGAGGTTTTGATCTCTAACGGGGGAATCGGCTATCGGTTCAACAATGAGGGCAACCAGGTCACCTACCGCTGCGATGTCAAGCGTGTGACCACCATCAATTTCGATCGCAATAAGATCCGGAAGATGTGCGCTGATCTAAGCAAGAAATCCGATGAGACCTCTGCCGCTCTGGATGCTGCGTTAGTTAACACCCCGGTGGAGTATGAAGCTCCGTTCGATGTGAACGAGACTTTCGCGGAGGCTTTTGAAGCGCATATGTCAGCATTAAGCTGACCAAGCCCTTGCGACTTTGCTCCGACTATCACGGATGCGGCAGAAGAAGAGAACGTGGCGACCGGTTCAGTTGCAGACGAACTATAGTGCTGCAAATTAAAAAATCCGCTCGGTTGATTCTGAGCTCCAAAAGAAGACATGATCCGTCTCGTTAACGGATGCTACGAACCGTCTTCCTATCCATCAGCGCCCAACGCTGTTTCACCATATCGTGAATACGCTAACGCCGAATCTCGACCTTGCCACCTCACATCTCCCTATTCTGTTGGATATAGATAGATTTCCTATCTTGATATTGCTGGCCTTTGAGCCGTTAATACGTTGAGGCATGCTACCCTCGCTCCTCAGGGAGCCAGCGAGCGCATGGCCTTGGCAAAAATGGTCTAAGCGATCTTGGCTCTCTGCCGTATCCGTGATAGTCGGAGCAGTTCTCCCATAAATAGAGGCGAGCAGCAGGCTACGGCCTGCTGCTCACAAATCATCAGATTCAGTTGTGATGTCCGAGATACCAGGATGTCTTCCATCGGTACTTCGAACAACGCACCGAGAGCATACAGATTATCTACAGAAGGCAGGCTCTTTCCTTGCTGCCATTTGTAGATCGCCTGTGGCTCTTCGAAACCGAAGTATGCCTGCAGGTCGCGGACACTCATCCCGCGCTCGACGCGAAGACGGATGATGTTCTTTCCGGTCGCAATCGGATCAATGACCGGAAACTGCTTCGTGTTCATGGCAATCGCCTCCATCTAAAGAGTCTTCCCAAACGGGAGTATTCCAGAATACTGGAAGAGGCTTCAAAAAGCAAGAGCAAACACAATTTTGTAAAGAAACTGTCACATAAGGAGGCCCGATCGTGAGTCGAGAATACAATGAATCCTGCTGCTGGACGATCGAAAAGTTTTCATTTTTCCACAACTACTTCGCAATTATCGATACAGCAGATTACCTTGCAGACCAGCTTTTTATCAAGCATCAGGTCAGAGTTGGGTTCGGCCCTGAGTTCGTGTGCCCGGATGCTCCCTATCGCGTCATCATGTGCAAGTGCCGCAAGCGTGATGTCGATGCTTTCCTGGCAGCGATCCGTGAATTGCCCAACAAGATGCTCCTGTGCGGGTATCCTGACTACCTTACATTCTGCGCGGATCTCAAAAAGAAAGTCCAAACCGTTCGAGACAATGGAGGTGTTCTCGCCAATGAAACAGATGATACCACTCAAAAAGCAGAGCAAGAAAGCGCAAAAGGAGCAACATGCTAAGCAGCGCGGCAGCTGGTATGGTATTTCTCCTGTCACAAGAACTGCGCCAAATGGTAAAGCCTATGACCGAAATCGAGTTAAACGAGAAGATCGAGAATTTGCTGACTGAGTCAGCGCCCAGGCAGCCATCCAGACGAACTGGCTCCGCGTATCGAAGAGAAATGCGCATCCGCAAGAATGACGCGCTCATGCGCATTGTCACAAGAAAGTATGTTCCTCATGCCGGCTATATCGATTACGGCTTTGATGGTAACACGCTGCTCCATTCAGGGAAGTACATCAAGTATCCCAAGAACAGTAATTGCCAGCGGTGGATGAAACGGGAAACCAGCCGAAAGTTCCGGAACTGTCAGGATCTGCCCAGAAAGGGAAACTACTATCGCCGCCTTTTTGACTACTGGTGGACATTGTATTAACTAAGGAGAGGATTCCTGCAGCGTAATGTGCGGGAACCCTCTCGTTTCTTAGTCTATATCTCTTTCAGGCGCCTGTAGAAGGTTGATCTCGAACTGATACCGGCGCGATGCATGGCTTCTTCTTCCGTTACTTTATGGTTGCGGAAATCCTCAGCGATTTGGCGGAACAGATTTGGATCGACTGCAATCTTCTTCCGACCAACGTATTTTCCGCTGTTCTTTGCCAGTGCGACGCCTTCTTGGTGACGCTGCTTATTCTGCTTCGCCTCCATAGATTCCTGAACCATGAGCAGGTTTAGCAGCAGACTGCACTCCTCTTCAGAGAGCTGCCGCGAGTCTGTTTCATCCCAGATATGAGCGCCGCTTCTCAAAATCTGAAGGAGGATCTTTCTAAGCTGGTGGCTTGTCTTTGCGATGCTTTGAAATCCTTGGATCGTAACAAGGTCGGTTGGCTGGAGATCGGGTGGCAGGCTGTTGACCGATTCAAATGTGATAGTCCGAGCAGCTTCTGCCCGCTCAACGATCAGGTTATCGGTACCGCAGCGCATATCCGTCCGGAGCAGCCACTCAAAGCGATCATAGTAATCCAGACCAACTGCGTCAAGGAGTTCCCAGAGATCCTCTCGACTTTCGCTGGGTGTACGCTCAGAAATGAAGTACGGCGTCATATTAACGCGATAGTATCGCTCGAGCCGCATGGACATGTCGAGTCCGGGAATACCCTGGAAAATGGAGGACGGCAGGGTATCGATTACACTCCATTCAGGAGTAAAGACATACTGGAAGTTCTGATCATCAAAGCGCTCAAGATCAACTCGCCCTACAGCATACTTATTGCCGGTGCGATCCACCGCATAGATTATGCCACTGCTGCGGTAATAGGGCTTTCCCTGCAGGGGAAACGTATATTCGTTTAGACTTTGGTAATCATGCGTAACAGGCCTCATGAGCCGCTCCTTTCCATGTTACAACTGGCGATATGCGTACATAAGGATCTTTTCATACCGTTGCTGCAGCATGACTTTATAGAAACGCTTACGCACCTCTGAGATCCCTTCCACTTCGTCAATAAGAGTATTGATTTGATTAAAATCGATGCGAGGAACAATTCGCTTTAGGGCATCATTGCAAGCTTCGAATTGCAAGCTGCTGATCACTTCAAAATAGGAACTCTTGCGATTCTTCACCTTGATGTGGGAGGTGGGGAACTTATAGATCCGTTGGTCAATTTCTTCCTCGGAGGAGAGTACGGCCTCCAGCTTCTCGTCCGTATTCAGCTTCGGATACAGGCTTGAACCATTGTCATATACCGGGGCGATCCGGTATTGATTATCTTTCTTAATGAAGCCCCAGTTCCCGCCATGCCGGTCAAAATTGCCGATCAAAGCATCCACGATGAACATATCCCAGAAACGGTCGATTGTCTCCTCGACATTTGTTGACTTCATATTCTCGCGCAGCATTGCGGTAATATCCTCATAAGTGTACTGATAGAGCTCTTTGTCCCTTTCCAGTGAGCTTTCGCCGACACCGTTGAAGGCAACAAGATCATCCTCGGGCTCTAAAAAATTCTTCATAACGACTACATTCTTGCCCTCATAAGTGCCAAGGAAGGTTTCCTGTACGGGAATACCAATAAGTTGAAAAATATGGCTTCCCAAATACTCAGAAACATAATTGAAGATCAAGCCCACTTCGGAATTCTTCTGAAACTTAACAATATAACGAAACCCGTCAATGATGATTTCAAATTTCTTTTCTGCCCCAGAGAATAACACGGGTGTCTTCTCGTACTTGCTGTAATCTCTCATGATAGACCTCCAATTTTGATCTTCACCATTATTATATCCACAACGAGCGAAAGTGTCAATAGAGCCAATATATATTTTGATACGCCCGTAAGCCGGCGAGTGTGAATCAAATGAAAAAGCCGCACCATGTAAATGGTGCGGCTTAGGGGATAGTACGAACCGTGTCGAAATCGATGCGGTTAGTTTTTTTCACCCTTACGGGTCTTATAGTCCGCTTCAATTGGCGCTTTCCAATCGGCACTCATAGGAGCACCGCTTCTCATGCTTGTAATCGCGCAACTGACCACTTCATAGTTCAGCCGTGTCCCTACGCTGTCGGAGTGGTAATTGACCGCGCGGTCTTCACTAATACCGAAGTGCTTCGCCGTCTCGACGGCGTCAATATTAGCGCCGAGGAACAGGAATTCCCAACCATACTTGCTCTTCTCATGCTCGATCATCTGTTTAACACGGGCGCTATCATAGAGACGGCTTGCATTTTCCATTCCATCCGTCGTGATAACAAACAGGGTGTGCGCTGGAACATCTTCCTCCCGCGCATACTTGTGGACGTTGCCGATGTGGTGGATCGCGCCTCCAATCGCATCCAACAAGGCGGTGCAGCCGCGCACGCAATACTCGCTATCCGTCATGGGCTTGATGTCTCGGATATTGACGCGGTCATGGATCACTTCGCTGACATTGTCAAAGAGGATAGTGGAGACCAGCGCTTCGCCGGGAGCTTTCTTCTGCTTTTCAATCATGGCGTTGAAGCCGCCGATTGTGTCGGACTCAAGTCCACTCATGGAACCGCTGCGGTCAAGGATAAAGACGATCTCAGTCAGATTCTTATTCACTGCAAATACCTCCAATAAATTATGGCTGTTTGGTGTTTCACCTTACAGCCATATCTTACTTTGATATTCGCTTCATTTGGTCGCTTGTTAAGCGACAATTCAATGAAAGGCGCAAGCAAAGATGCTTGCGCCTCTGGATTTCTCAGGATGTGTGATGTGCGTAAAACTCGCTCTCTGCAACACGAATCACGAAATTGTATTCCAGTCGATTTGCCTTGGACATGTCGATGTTATACCGCTTACTGACCTGACGCAAATAGGCAAAATACTCTTTGTCCTCACGAGTCAACGGAGACACCCAGCCTGTCCGTGAAGCATGATCTTCTACCTGACGCAGATACTCAAGCTCTTTTTGTTCCATCGCAGCACACCTCCGGAAAAGATAGCATATCAATCAGGGTTCCGCCGATGAAAAGTCGCAGCACCTGATAACCATTATGCGCCGCCAATCAGGCTTTGGTCAAATGCAAACAACGCCTCATTGATCTCAAATACATTGTAGTTTCCTCGCTCGACAAAATACTCCACGATGATGTCAAATTTGCTGGAGTGAGACAGGGCAAATCCAGCTTTCGAGAGCATATCCTTTAATTCATCAAGCGGTAATTCGAGTGCAAGTGCAAAGGCGATCACAGTCGGCTTTGATGGCCTATAGAGCTTATCCGACCGAATCTTTGAGAACAGCTTTCGATCGATGTTGGCCTTCTTATAGCACTCTGCATCCGTCATACCACATTCATCAATCTTACGAAGCAGCATCTCGGAAAAGCTCTCGTCGATCTGCTTCAGCGCATCGTCCAGGGAAGCTGCCTTTGCTACCATAGGTGCAGCTCTCTTCCGCTGCAAGGCTACGCAGTCGGCTGATCCGCTCAGCATAGCTGTCTCGATGCTCTTCGACATATCGGTCGTCTATGTAGGCGTTGATGTCCGCAAACAACTTGCTGCTGATCTGATACGCCTTGCGATCGAAGATGACGATGTAAACCATCATATCATTTTCAAGCAGAAAACTGCTGATCGTGTCGATAGCTACTTTGAGCGCCTCATCCTTTGGATAGCCAAAGATCCCCGAGGAGATCAGAGGGAATGCGACCGACTCGCAACCATGCTCCTTTGCGAGCGCGAGTGACGTCTGGTAGCACGAGACAAGCTTGTCATGCTCCCCATACTGCCCACCGCACCAGCGAGGGCCAACCGCATGGATCACATATTTGCATGGCAGCTTATATCCCTTTGTTATCTTAGCACTACCAGTTTTGCATCCATTGAGCATTTCACATTCGGCCAGGAGTTCCGGGCCGGCGGCACGATGAATGCAGCCATCTACGCCGCCACCACCCAAGAGGGAACTGTTTGCGGCATTGACGATCGCGTCAACCTTCATTTTTTTGATGTCATTTCTTACGATCTGGAGCGGCATAAATGGACCTCCTGTGATAGCTGCCTTTTGAGTGATCAAACGGCGAGCTTCTTTGGCAATAGATATATCTTCTTATCATCGAAGCAGATTTGCTCGGTACGGTTATAGATCTGGATCATCTCATCCATCTTTTCCATGAACATCCGTGTGCCAGGATTGCCTATGGAAGCGAACCGGTGTACGGCATCCTTTTCCATATCGAGAGCACTCTTCTTCAAGTGTATCCCGCCATCCTGAAGGAATTCATCAACTGGCCCCTCTTTTACAAGAGGGATACTTCCAATGAATTTCCCGACTGCATTTCCTGCCGTACCGATACCTTTCATGACATTAGCATCTACTGCTGAGTTACTCAGCTTCTCTAAATAGTGTGAGCTCTCCTCAAACAAATCGCGGTAAGCGTCCGACATCTGCTGCAGTTCATCCCGAATCCCGGAAATATAGGATTCTTTGAAATTGCCGCTGAGCATGACCTCCATGAGAGATGACAGAGAGAATGTATAAAGGGACAAGCGATAGTATTTGAATTCCTTCTCCAAAGAGGCGAACGCCTGCTTTACGCCAGCCTGTGTGAC
>ERZ812616.1818-NODE-1818-length-20850-cov-4.600048_pt1 | contig 20850 bp, 20 predicted proteins | sample MGYA00376249_ERZ812616 | MGnify/ENA primary metagenome ERZ812616 (study PRJEB26924, sample SAMEA4378265) | human gut metagenome | biome: human gut; feature: human-associated habitat; material: faeces | place: China | collected 2013 ...
CCCGCCGCACCGCGCGGCGTTCCGCAGATCGAGGTTACCTTCGACATCGACGCCAACGGCATCCTGAACGTTTCGGCCAAGGACAAGGGCACGGGCAAGGAGCAGAAGATCCGCATCGAGGCCTCCTCGGGCCTTACCGAGCAGGAGATCCAGCGCATGCGCGACGAGGCCAAGGCCAACGAGGAGAAGGACAAGGCCGAGAAGGAGCGCATCGACAAGATCAACGCCGCCGACTCGAACATCTTCACCACCGAGAAGCAGCTCAAGGAGTACGGCGAGAAACTTCCCGCCGACAAGAAGGCCGCCATCGAGACGGCGCTCGGCAAGCTGAAGGAGGCGCACAAGAACGCCGACGTGGCCGCCATCGACACGGCGATGGCCGAGCTTAATGCCGCATGGCAGGCCGCTTCGCAGGACATCTACGCGCAGCAGCAGGCACAGCAGGGCGCACAGCAGGGCGCACAGCCCGGAGCCGATGCCGGTCAGCAGTCGCAGTCGAACGCCGGCGGCCAGCAGGGCGGCGGCGACGGGCAGCCCGAGGATGTGGAGTTCGAAGAGGTGAAGTAGGGCTTCGCCAATTAAAAATTAAGAATTAATTCGACGCGAAAGGGCGCGATTCCTGCGGGAGTCGCGCTCTTTATTTTGCCCGGGATGTAAAATTTGCTATCTTCGTCCGTAAAAATCGTTTCCGATGGCTTGGCTGTATCTGATTCTGGCAGGACTTTTCGAGATGGGGTGGCCGCTGGGGTTCAAACTTGCGAACCTCTGCCCGCGTTACCATTTTCTTTTTCTGGCCCTTTCGGTCGTGTCTATGGGCGTGAGTGGCTGGCTGCTCTACGTGGCCCAGAGGACGATCCCGATGGGTACGGCCTACATGATCTGGACCGGTATCGGGGGCGTGGGAACCGTGGTCCTCGGCATCGTTTTCTTCCACGACGCCGTGACCTTCTGGCGGATGTTCTTCCTGTCGCTGGTCTTCGTCGGCATCGTCGGCCTGAAGATGGTGCATTAGGCCCGCTCCGCCCGCCACATCCCGTAGAGGATCAGCGCCGCTCCGGCCAAAGCGGCGAGGGTGATCCGCTCGCCGATGCAGAGCGTCGCCGCGACGATCGTCACCAGCGGGTTGAAATAGATGTAGTTGGTTGTCCTGACGGCTCCCAGACGGTGCATCGCGGCGTTCCAGAGCACGTAGCAGAGCATCGAGGCCACGACGCCCAGAAAGAGCAGGTTGCCCCATACGACGGGCCGCGACAGCACCTCCCAGTCCGCGCCGAAAGGCCGGAACGCAAAGACCGGGAGGATCGTCACGAGTCCGTAGAAAAAGACTTTCCGGGTGATGAAGATAGCGGGGTAGCGGCCTCCGAGGCGTTTGATCACCAGCGAATAAACCATCCATAGCATCGCCGCCGAGAGCGCCAGCATGTCGCCCCGCGGCGAGAGGCGGAGCACGAAATGCCCGTTGAGCACCACGAGCACCATCCCCGCGAATGCCAGCGCCGAGCCTGCGATCTGCCGCCGCGACATCCGCTCGCCGCGATAGAAGAGGCTCATCACCACGGCGGTCCACACGGGCGCCGTGCAGACGATCAGCGAAACGTTCGAGGCCGGGGCGTACTCCAGAGCCATGTTTTCGGTAAGGAAATAGAGCGACCCTCCGCTCAGCCCCGCGGCCGCCAGCAGCAGTTCGTCGCGCAGGTTCGCGGCCCACATGCGTCCGCGGGCGAAGGGCAGGATGCAGACGTATGCCATAGCGAACCGGAGCAGGAAAATTTCCGCCGGAGTCAGCGAGTTGGCGATCAGGACCTTCGTCGAAACGAACGTCGCGCCCCATACGGTCACCGTGAACAACGCCGCGAGGTGGTATTTGTATTCCGTATATTTTATCATACGGCCCCAAAAATACGGATTTTTTTGCGCCGGCGCACTACTTTTCACCTTTCACCTTTCACTTTTCACTTTATTTTTCTATCTTTGCGTGCTATTGTGCGTAATGACAATAATTACAACAAATAACAATAACTATTTTTCACTCAAATGCAAAGTAAAGGTTTTATTAAACTCATTGCGGTCCTGCTGGCTCTCGCGTGTGTTTATCAGCTCTCGTTTACGTTCAAGACGCGTGGCGTAGAGAAGCAGGCGGCCGCTTATGCCGCGCAGTTCCCCCTCGACCAGCAGGGCGAGGCCGAACAGCATTACCTCGATTCGGTGCAGAACCTGCCGGTTTACAACCTGGGCTTCCGCAAGTTCACCTACAAGGAGTGTAAGGAGAAGGAGCTGAACCTGGGCCTGGACCTCAAGGGCGGTATGAACGTCATGCTGGAGGTGCAGGTCGAGGATGTCGTGAAGGCTTTGGCCGGCGACAGCCAGAACGACCCGGCCTTCATCGAGGCGATCGGCGTGGCCAACGAGGCGATGAAGCAAGGCTCTTCGACCGACTATATCTCCGATTTCGTGAAGGCGTATTCGCGCCTTTCGAACGGCCGTCCCATCGCCGAGCTTTTCGTAAGCCCCGACCGCAAGGACATCACGCTCGAAAGCTCGGACGCCGACGTCGAGAAGATCCTCAAGAAGGAGACCGAGGCTGCCATCGGCGCATCGTTCAACGTGCTGCGCAGCCGTATCGACCACTTCGGCGTTACGCAGCCCAACATCCTGCGCCTCCCGAACTCGCACCGCATTCTGGTCGAGCTTCCGGGCGTGAAGGAGCCGCAGCGCGTCCGCGACCTGTTGCAGGGAACCGCTTCGCTGGAGTTCTGGACCACCTACGACGCCAATGAGATCTTCCCCGCGCTTTCCGCTGCCGACAAGCTCATCAAGGCCGAACTGGCGCAGGCTCCCGCCGCTGCGCCCGAGACCGCTGCCGCCGAGGCTGCCGCTGCCGCCGGGACTCCCGCCGCCGAGGCCGAGGGCCTGATCGCCGAGGTCGGCGCCGCCGATTCGACCGCCACGGCCGAGACCGCCGTTCAGGAAGGCAACTTCGACCACTCGCAGAACCCGCTCTTTGCAGTCCTCAATCCCCGCTTCGCAGGCGGCGCCTCCATCGGAGCCGCTTACAAGGCCGACATGGCAGCCGTCAACGAGTACCTCGCCCAGCCGGCCGTCCGCGAGCTGTTCCCCGCCGACATCATGTTCAAGTGGGGCGTCAAGGGCGACGACAAGATCGACGGTCGTTTCTACCTCTACGCCATCAAGGTTTCTACGCCCGACGGCAAGGCACCGCTCGACGGTTCGGTCGTTACGGAAGCCACCGAGCAGTACGCCCAGCGCGGCGCTACGGCCGAGGTTTCGATGACCATGAACGCCGAAGGTACGCAGGAGTGGTCGCGCATGACGGGCGAGAATATCGGCAAGTGCATCGCCATCGTTCTCGACGGCTACGTCTATTCGGCTCCCCGCGTCAACTCGAAGATCGACAAGGGACAGTCGCAGATCACCGGCGATTTCACCATCCAGGAGGCCAAGGACCTGGCCAACGTGCTCAATTCGGGTAAGGTTCCCGCTCCGGCCAAGATCATCCAGGATACGGTCGTAGGTCCTTCGCTGGGCCAGGAGTCGATCAACGCCGGTATGATCTCGTTCGTGATCGCCTTCATCCTCGTGCTGCTCTACATGGGTCTGTTCTACAAGACGGCGGGCTGGATGTCCGACGTTGCGCTGCTCACGAACGTCTTCCTGCTGATGGGTGTTTTGGTGTCGTTCGGCGCCGTGCTGACCCTTCCGGGTATCGCGGGTATCGTGCTGACGATGGGTATGGCCGTCGATGCGAACGTGATCATCTACGAACGTATCAAGGAGGAGCTTCGCGGCGGCAAGGGTCTTTCGCTGGCCATCAAGGACGGTTTCTCGAAGGCCTATTCGGCCATCATCGACGGTAACCTGACGACGATCATCACGGGTATCGTGCTGTTCATCTTCGGCAACGGTCCGGTTCAGGGCTTCGCCACGACGCTGATCATCGGTATCATCACCTCGTTCTTCTGCGCCATCTTCATCACGCGCCTGCTGATCGAGTGGATCGTCGGCAAATGGGGTCACATCACCTTCTCGCGCCGCTGGTCGGAGAACTTCCTCAATAACACGCGCGTCGACTTCATCGCCAAGCGCAAACTGGCTTACGGCATCGCCGTTGCCCTGATGGTTCTGTCGTGCGTTTCGTTCTTCGCCCGCGGTCTGAACCTCGGCGCCGAGTTCACGGGCGGCCGCGCTTACGTGATCCGTTTCGACAAGCCCGTTTCGGCCGAAGAGGTTCGTCAGAATGTGGAGAAGGCTTTCTCGCAGTTCGCCGATGCCGACGCTTCGTCGATCAGTTCCGAGGTGAAGCAGTACGGCAAGGAGAACCAGATGCGCATCGTGACCCAGTATCGCTACGACGACACGTCGGACGAGGCTACCTCGGAGGTCGAGCAGATCATCTACGACGCTCTGAAACCGCTCTACTCGTATGACATCACCTTCGAGCAGTTCCGCAATACGCAGACCGACGCCAACGGTATCCTGACGGCCGACAAGATCGGTCCCTCGATCGCCAAGGACATGACGTGGAACGCCATCTATTCGGTGCTCTTCTCGCTCATCGCCATCGGTCTCTACATTACGTTCCGCTTCAAGCGCTGGCAGTGGGCTTCGGGCGCCACGGCGGCCCTGGCCTTCAACGCCCTGCTGATCATCGGCATCTTCTCGATGTTCTACGGTCTGCTGCCCTTCAACCTCGAGGTCAACCAGGCGTTCATCGCCGCGATCCTGACGATCATCGGCTATGCCATCAACGACACGGTGGTCGTCTTCGACCGAATCCGCGAGTACCTGGGTCTCTACCCGAAGCGCAACCTGAAGGAGACCGTGAACAACGCCATCAACTCGACGCTGTCGCGTACGATCAACACCTCGGGCACGACGCTCGTGACGCTGCTGGCCATCTTCTTCTTCGGCGGCGAGACGATCCGCGGCTTCATCTTCGCGCTGATCATCGGCGTGGTCGTAGGTACGGCCGCCACGATCTTCCTCGCGACGCCGATCGCTTACGATCTGATGACGAAGCGCGCCAAGACCGACGTGGAGAAGTAATGGATAGACTCCCGATCCGACAAAAACGGACCGCACCGAGAGGTGCGGTCCGTTTTTTCAAATAAATTTGGCATTGCGGCCGGCTTGCACTATCTTTGCGGGCAAGCAGACGTCCGCTTGGGCAGGCTGCGGCTCGGCAATGTGCAAAATAAATTTGATATTGCCCCGCCTTGCACTATCTTTGTCATACGGATATTATAGGTTCCCATGATGGAAAATTGGTTGAAATGGATGCACCGCTACGTGTCGCCGGTTTTTCTGGCGCTGCTCGTCGCGTCGTTCATCCTTTGGTATATCGCGAAATTGAGCTATACGTACACCACCGAGCAGACCGTGAGGGTGAGTGTCGACGGACAGCCTTTCGAGGTTACTTGCGTGGTCGAGGGCGTCGGTACGAACCTTTTCGGCTACCGGGTCTACATGAACAAGACGCTGCGCATTCCGCTTGCGGAACTCAAGACGAAGCGTTCGTATGAGGAGGGGCACGAGGGTAAACTCATCATCGACCCCCAGTCGCTGCAAAACGCCCTTGCGCCGCGGTTCAGCGACATCAAGATCATTTCCATCGGGGACATTCCCGAAATCGACGTTCCCCGTAACCCATGATGAAGGTCGGAATCACAGGCGGCATCGGCAGCGGCAAAAGCACCGTTTGCCGTCTTTTCGCGCGTTTGGGCGTCGCGGTCTATGACTCCGATGCCGGGGCCAAACGGCTGATGACGGAGGATGCGGAGCTGCGCCGGCGCATCACGGACCGTTTCGGGGCCGAAGCCTATGCGGACGGGACCTTGAACCGTACCTACCTTGCCGGGCGGGTCTTCTCCGAGGCGCAGGCCCTCGCCGACCTGAACGCCATCGTCCACCCGGCCGTCTGGGCCGATTTCGCGGCGTGGGCCGAACAGCAGGAGGGCGACTACGTGATCCTCGAAAGCGCCCTTCTTTTCGATGCGGGGTTCGATGCCTGCGTCGACCGCACGGTTGCCGTCCTCGCCCCCGAGGCGCTGCGCATCGAACGCACCTGCCGCCGCGACGGGCGCACACCCGGGGAGGTCCGCCTCCGCATCGCCGCCCAGACGGACGACGATACGTTGAGCGCGAAGGCCGACTACACCCTTGTCAACATCCTCGAATCCGACCTTGAACCCGCTGTCGCGGAGTTGCACCGAATTTTCAGCCATGAAGCCCATGAACATTGATTTTTCCTCGCCGCAGGTGATGGCGATTCTTAACGTCACCCCCGATTCTTTCTATGCCGGCAGCCGCACTCCGGAGGCCGAATCCGTCGAGCGCCGCGTCCGCGAAGCCGTGTCCGAAGGGGCGCAGCTGATCGACGTCGGGGGCTACTCCTCGCGTCCCGGGGCCGACGAAGTCCCCGCCGACGAGGAGTGGCGTCGCGTCCGGCTGGGCGTCGGGACCGTGCGTCGGCTGGCGCCCGGCATGACCGTCTCGGTCGACACGTTCCGCAGCGAAGTCGCGGCGAAGGCTGTCGAAACGTTCGGGCCGCTCGTCGTCAACGACATTTCGGCCGGGGAACTCGACCCCGCGATGCTCTCCGTCGTTGCGGACTGCGGCGTACCCTACATCGCCATGCACATGAAGGGCGATCCGAAAACCATGCAGTCGCAGACCGACTACCGGCGCGACATCGTCACCGAGGTCGTCGGCTATTTCAGCCGCCGCACCGACGAGATGCTCGCCGCGGGCATCCGGCGTGAAAACATCATCCTCGACCCCGGCTTCGGCTTCGCCAAGACCACGGAGCAGAACTACGAATTGCTCGCGGGTCTGCACCGCCTCTGCGCGCTGGGTTACCCGGTGCTGGCGGGGCTTTCGCGCAAGTCGATGATCTATAAGGTCCTCGACGCCACTCCCGCCGAATCGCTCGCCGGAACCGTTGCCCTGGGCTGGGAGTGCCTGCGCCAGGGTGCGGCGATACTCCGCGTCCACGACGTGCGGGAAGCTGTGGACACGGTCAAACTGTTCAATATGTTCCGCCAATGATACGGGCTACCGACATACACAAGAGTTTCGGCACGCTGGAGGTGCTGAAAGGCGTTTCGCTCGACGTGGCGCAGGGCGAGGTGGTCTCCATCGTGGGGGCCAGCGGCGCTGGCAAGACCACGCTTTTGCAGATCATCGGCACGCTGTCGCGTCCCGACGGCGGGCGCGTGGAGATCGACGGCCGCGATGTCTCGGCCTTGGGCGATCGGGCCTTGTCGCAGTTCCGCAACGAGCGCATCGGCTTCGTGTTCCAGTTCCACCACCTGCTTGCGGAGTTCACGGCTTTCGAGAACGTCTGCATTCCGGGGCTGATCGGCCGGCGTCCGCGCGCCGATGTCGAACGCCGTGCCTCCGAACTGCTCGACATGATGGGCCTCGCGGCGCGGCGCGACCACAAGCCCGGACAGCTTTCGGGCGGCGAGCAGCAGCGCGTGGCCATCGCCCGTGCGCTGGTCAATTCGCCCGCCGTGCTGCTGGCCGACGAACCCTCGGGCAACCTCGACTCGCACAACCGCGACGAGATCCACCGCCTGTTCTTCGACCTGCGCGAACGGCTCGGCCAGACCGTCGTGATCGTCACCCACGACGAAAACCTCGCCGCAATGGCCGACCGGAAGATCACCATGTCCGACGGTCTGATCCTCGGCTGCGAAACGGTCCGGTAACATGAAAAAACTGCTTTGGCTGCTTCTTCCGGCTCTTGCCGCCTACGGTGCGTGGGACCTCGTGCGCGAGGTGCGCGGGACGTGGACCTCGGACTACTCCCGGACCTATTCGCGCGCCGTGGGGCAGACGATGTCCCGGGCGTTCGATTCGCTGAACCTCTCCGGACGGGGCGTCCGCATCGGGGTGCTGGACGCGGGTTTCGGGGGCTTCCGCACCGACCGCTGGACGCGGGGGCTGCACGTCGCCGCCTGGCGCGATTTCACGGGCGGCGACGAGACGGCATTCTTCGACGACGCCACAGATCACGGCACGAGGGTCTGCACCAACCTCGGAGGCCGTTCTGGCGATACGATCCGCGGGCTGGCATGGGGCGCGGAGTATTATCTTGCGAAAACCGACCGCGCCGAAGTGGAGCCTCGCGCCGAGGAGCGGCAGCTGATCCGCGGCATCGAGTGGCTCCTGGCGCATGACGTCGACGTGATCTCCTCGTCGTTGGGCTATACGACGTTCGACGATTTCAGCGGCTATACGCCCGCGATGCTCGACGGCTGCACCTCGACGCTCTCGCGCTACCTCGACAGCCTGCTCACGGCGCGCCCCGGACTCGTTTTCGTGCAGAGCGCCGGCAACGAGGGCGACAAGGCGTGGCGCAATGTCTCCTTTCCGGCCGATGTCCGGCAGGTCATCACGGTCGGTTCGTGCGATTCCGACGGTGTTTCCCGCTCCCGCTCCAGTGGTGTCGGACGCGAAGATGCCGGCTATGTGAAGCCCGATTTCGTCGCCGGAGCCTCGTCGTTGGGAACTTCGTTTTCGACGCCGGTTATCGCGGGGCTTTGCGCCTGCCTGCTCGAATACCGTCCTATGGAACGCGGCGAACTCATCGGACTGCTGCACGCTTCCGGCACGCGGGCCGCAGCTCCCGGCTGCGAACTGGGTTACGGCATCCCGCAAACCGATGTCTTGCTCCGAATGCTCCGCACGCCATGACGAACACCGATCTGAAGGAGCTGCTCGACGCGCTCCACGACAAATACAACAGCCCCGACTTCATCGCCGACGATCCGATTTCGGTACCGCACCGCTATACGGACCGCGCCGACCGCGAGATCGCGGGATTTTTCTCCGCGACCATCGCCTGGGGCAACCGTAAGGCCATTGTCCGCAGTGGCCACCGCATGATGCACTTCATGGACGACGCTCCGGCGGATTTCGTGCGCAACGCCTCGCAGCGCGAACTGGCGCTGCTTTCGTCCTACGTCCACCGCACGTTCAACGGCGGGGACCTGCGCGATTTCGTGCTGGCCCTGCGGCGTATGGAGGAGCGCCATGGCGGCATCGGGAATTTCTTCGAGACGCGCTATGAGGCCGCGCAGAGCATGCCCGCCGTGCTGGTCGACTTCCGGCGCGAGTTTTTCGCCGGGGAGCACGCTCCGCGCTGCGAGAAGCATGTTTCGTCCGTCGAGCGCGGCGCGGCCTGCAAGCGGCTGTGCATGTATCTGCGGTGGATGGTGCGCCGCGACGACCGGGGTGTCGATTTCGGTCTGTGGCGGCGTATCCCGATGTCGGCCCTCTACCTGCCGCTGGACGTCCATGTCGGCGAGACGGCGCGTGCGCTGGGACTGCTTGGCCGCCGCCAGAACGACTGGCGGGCCGTCGAGGAGTTGACGGACGCCCTGCGCGCATTCGATGCGGAGGATCCTGCGCGGTACGATTTCTCGCTGTTCGGCGCAGGCATGGACGGCTATTTGAATGAACAATGAATAATACTCATAAATCCCGCTTCTTAAGCGGGTTTCGGTTTAAACAATTCACGGTCCGTCAGGACCGCTGCCCGATGAAGGTCGGGACCGACGGCGTTCTGCTGGGTGCATGGGCCGCGGTGCGGCCGCAGGACCGGCGGATGCTCGACATCGGCACGGGCACGGGGCTGATCGCCCTGATGCTGGCCCAGCGCGCCCCGGAGGCGCATGTCACGGGCGTCGACATCGACGATGTCGGGCAGGCCCGCGAGAACGCCGCCGCTTCGCCCTGGAGCGGAAGGGTGGCGTTCGCTCAATGCCCCGTGCAGGAGTTCGAGACCCCGGAGCCGTTCGATCTGATCGTCTCCAACCCGCCGTTTTTCGTCGACTCGCTCACCTGCCCCGATCGGGGGCGCACCGCGGCCCGCCATGCCGTGCACCTGCCGTTCGGCGACCTGCGCGACGCCGTCCTCCGCCTGCTGGCTCCCGGAGGCCGGTTTGCCGTCATCCTTCCCACGGCCGAAGCGGAGCGTTTCCTCGCGGTCTGTGCCGGACGACTGGCCCTCGTGCGCCGCACCGACGTGCGCACCACGCCCCGCCGCCCGGCCAAACGGGCGCTGATGGAGTTCGTCCGCGCCGACCGCCCCGCCGATCGTTCTGCCGATTGTTCCGCCGCCGCGCCCGAGGTCTCGGAACTGGTCGTCGGCACGGGAGAGCACGAATGCTACACGCCCGAATACCGCGCCCTGACCCGTGATTTTTACCTGAAATTTTGACGGCACGCGAAAATAAGCTACATTTGTGAAATCGCAATAAAATTTTCGGACCATGAAATTCAGACTTTTGGCATTTGCCCTGCTGCTTTCGGGCGGCGTCTCGGCCCAGAACCCATACATCTCCCTTCAGGGCGCGAACGAAACCGCCGGCGGCCTTACCGTCGCCCAGCCGCGCACGATCCTTGCCGTCGACGTCACCGTCGAACACGACGTCACCTTGAGCGGACCCTATGCGCGTTATGCGCAGAAATACCTCGGGGTGCGCGCTCCGCTCACCGACAAGACCGTGTGGAGCGTCACCGGGGCGCAGATCGCCCTGCTCGACGGCGACACCTACCTCAATGCCGCGGCTCCGGCTCCGGCCTCGACCCGCGTGCTGTCGCACACCGCCTCCGAAAACAAGTTCGCGCGCTTGCAGCCGGACAAGACCGACATGACGACGCCCGCGCTGGAGGACGCCGCGCGCACCGCCGCCGCGCAAATCTTCTCGCTGCGCCGCCACCGCATCGAGCTGGTCACGGGCGAAGCGGGCGAGAACGTCTTCGGCGAGGGCCTGAAGGCCGCGCTGGAGGAGATCGACCGTCTGGAGCAGAGCTATCTGGAGCTGTTCCTCGGCAAGCGGATCGTCTCGACCGAGACCCGCCGCTACGTGGTCTGCCCGCAGGCCGACAAGAAACAGTATATCGTCTGCCGCTTCAGCCCTGCGGCCGGACTGCTTCCCGACACGGACCTTTCGGGCGACATCGTGCTGTTGCAGATCGAACCTTCGGGCGTCGCGAAGAGCGACCTCGAGGCCGGTCCGAAGGAGACGCAGGTCGTGGCGTGCCGCGTGGCCGATCCCTCGACCTGCATCGTCGTCTCGGGAGGCCGCGAGTATGCCCGCGCCGTGCTTCCTGTTTTCGAATTCGGCCGTACGATCAACGTCGCCCTGCCGCGCCGCAAATAACCTTCCGATGGATTTCACCTCCCGCATGGCGGCGCTGCTCGGGGCATTCCGCCGCGAGCGCAACGGCGCCGTTGCCGATTCGATGCGCTTCTACGGCGCACCCTGCGGCCTGAACTACGGCGTGAGCCTGCCGACGCTCCGCACGCTGGCGCGTGCCGAGGCCGCCGATCACGATTTCGCCAAATACCTCTGGCGGCAGGATGTCCGCTGCCTGCGCCTTGCCGCGCTGCACATCGCCGATCCGGCGCGCCTTACGCCCGGGGAGTTCGCCTTCTGGGGCGACGGGCTTCTCAATTCCGAAATCGCCGCGGAGGCCGCCTTCGCGCTGTTGAGCCGCATCGGGGCGTTCCCCGAACTGTTCGCGGCGTGGATTGCGCCCGATGCCGGGTGGCTGCGGCAGTATGCGGCCCTGATGGCCGCGGCCCGCGTTCCGCATCCTTCTCCGGCGTGGGCCGTTCCGGCCGCGGCCGTCGTGCACGAGGCCGCAGCGGCCAGCATCCCGGAAGCGCACCTGCTGGCTCATGGCGCCGTGGCGCTGTTCACGGCCCTCGGGACGCGAAACGAAGAGAACCGGCAGGCGGTTCTCCGCGCGGCCGGCTCTCTGGGTCAGCTCCCTGCCGAAGACTGCGTCCACGAGGAGCTGGCCTGGCGATTGGAGGTTTAGGGCTGCATCACCTGTTCGCGCTTTTCGAGTTCGTTCAGCACGTTGATCAGGTGTTCGTACCCCACGCGGCCGCTCTCGCGCCACAATACCTCTCCGCGGCAGAAAAACATCAGCGTCGGGACCGACATGATGTTGTAGCGCCGTATGATTTCACGCATCGAGGGGTCGTCGATGTCCGCTTTGTAGACGTCGACGCGGCCGTTCATCCGCTCCCGAAACTTGTCGATGGCCGGCATCATCATCCGGCACGGCCCGCACCAGGTGGCGAAGAAGTCTACGAACGTCAGCGCGTCCCGCCAGATGATCTTGTCAAAGTCCGTCATGGTCATATCTTCCGATCAGTTTATTTCCACCCACGATATTCCCGCATAGTTCTTCTCCGCAAGTTCCTTTTCGACGTAGCTGATCGTGCGCCGCAGGCCTTCGATGAGCGGTGTGCGGGGCGCCCAGTCCAGTTCGCGCCGTGTCGCCGAGATGTCGGGCGTGCGGCGGCGTATGTCGTCGATACGCGCTTCGGCGTGGACGATGTGCGAGCTGCTGCCCGTCAGGGCGATGATCTTCTCGGCCAGCGAGCGGATCGTCACCTCGTGACTGCTGCCGAAATTGGCCGTGCGCGTCGTCTCGGCCGGCGGGGCCTCCATCAGCCGCACCAGTCCGTCGACCACGTCTTCCACCCAGCAGAAGGTCCGCAGCTGCTCGCCGCTGCCGTTGATCGGAATGTCGCGGTTCTGCAACGCCGCCACGATCATCTTCATCACCACGCGCTGGTCCATCAGGTCGGCGCCGCTGCCGTAGGTGTTGAAGATGCGCGCGATGCGTGCGTCGACCCCGAATTCATACTGGTAGGCGCGGTGCAGGGCCTCTCCGGCCCGTTTGCCTTCGGCGAGGGTGCGGTGTGTCGGACAACCGTCCGCCGCCTCGACCGAGGTGTCGCGGTATCCCGTGCCGTAGATGTCTCCGGTGGATGCGTAGAGGATGCGTGCGTGCTCCGAACGGGCCGTGTCGAGGGCGTTTATCGACCCCAGTATGCTGACCTTGAGCGACTCGACGGGCAGCGCCTTGTTGTAGCGCACGCGCGAGGGCGCCGCGAGGTTGTAAATCTCGTCGCAGCGGATGCCGAATGCGTTGACGATGTTGTGGCGGACGTACCGGAATTCCGGGTGCGGCGGCATGTCGCGCAGCAGCGGCGAATCGGCGGTGTCGCGTATGTCCACGCAGAAGACTTCGTGCCCGTCGTTCAACAGACGCAGGCACAGGTGGGAGCCGATGAATCCCACGCCGCCCAGTACGACTATTCTCTTTTGCATTTTCTTCCCTTTTACCGGGGAAAAAGCAAAATCCATTCCATACCGGCGGCAATCCGGCCGGAAGCCCATGCGAGGTCGGAAGATTCGCTCTCCGGAACTTCTGTCGCGTTTTCAGGCGGCAGCTTGCGGTGGTCCGCTCGAAGGGCAGTTACGAGCAGGCCTCCGCAGGGCAGAGCTGCGGCCTGCCGATTCACCCGAGGCGAATCGAAAATCTTCCGGCCGCGGCTGCCAGAAGCCGCTCCTTTCCTTATCTGTTGTTTTTGATGTCGGCCTATTCTGTGAAAAGCGCCTTCGGGAGCTGGTCGACGCTGTTTATCGGGACTACCTCGATGCCTTTGGGACGCTTGCCGCCTTTGGCCAGATAGCCCGACACGATGATGCGCCTGAATCCGAGCCTTGCGGCCTCGCTGATGCGCTGTTCGGTGCGGGGCGCGGGGCGCACTTCGCCCGACAGGCCTATTTCGCCGGCGCAGCAGACCCCCTCGGCCACGGGACGGTCGTAGTAGGACGAGATCACCGCCGCCACGACCGCGAGGTCCAGCCCCGGGTCCGCGACCTTGAATCCGCCCGCGAAATTCAGGAAAACGTCTTTCTGGAACATCTTCATCCCCACGCGCTTCTCCAGCACGGCCAGCAGCATGTTCATGCGCCGTGCGTCGTATCCGGTCGTCGAACGCTGGGGCGTGCCGTACGCCGCACCGCTCACCAGCGCCTGCACCTCGATCAGGTAGGGCCTCACGCCGTCGGCCGACGCCCCCACGGCGATGCCGCTCAACGGCTCCTCATAGTGCGTCAGCAGGATTTCCGACGGATTGTCAACCCCCCGCAGTCCGGCGTCGAGCATCTCGAAGACCCCGATTTCGAACGTCGCTCCGAACCGGTTCTTGATACCCCGCAGGATGCGGTAGATGTTGTTGCTGTCGCCCTCGAACTGCAACACCACGTCGACGATGTGTTCGAGTATCTTGGGACCGGCTATCGAGCCGTCCTTGGTGATGTGGCCGATGATGAAGATCGACGTTCCGGTCGATTTGGCGTATTTCAGAAGCGTCGCCGCGCATTCGCGGATCTGCGACACGCTTCCCGCCGACGAGTCCAGGAGGTCGGTGTAAATCGTCTGTATCGAGTCGATCACCACCAGGTCGGGACGGTGCTCGGCGATCTGCGCCACGATGTTTTCCAGCAGCGTTTCGGGATAGATCAGGCACTCGTCGTTGCCGATGCCGATGCGCGCGGCGCGCATCTTGATCTGCTCGGCCGACTCCTCGCCCGAGACGTAGAGGGTTTTCAGTCCGTTCGCCGCCAGCGCGATTTGCAGCGAGAGGGTCGATTTGCCGATTCCCGGCTCGCCGCCCACGAGGACCAGCGACCCCGGGACCATCCCGCCGCCCAACACGCGGTTTACCTCGGCGTTTCCCAGATCGAGGCGGACGTGCTCGCTTTCGCGGATGTCCCTCACGCGCTGGGGCTTCGCCGCGGGCAGGGGACCCGCCGCGACCGCCGGGACCGAACCGCTCTCGCGGGCGATGATCTCCTCGGCGAACGTGTTCCATTCGCCGCACGAGGGGCAGCGTCCCAGCCATTTCGGGGCTTCGAACCCGCAGTTTTTGCAGAAAAATGCCTTTTTGACCTTTGCCATACGTCCTCCTATTTTGCGTTTGCCGAGGTGTACTCCCGGCGCACGGCCTTCGTGATTCCGGCCTCGGGGTAGAGAGCTTGGTACTCTTCGGTCAGGTCGACCGTCAGGAGGGTCTTGCTCGTGCCGTCCTCGGCCTTGTAGGCCGAGACGACGCAGGTGTACTTCATCGCCGGTTCCGGACAGTAGACGAGGATGTCGGTTGCGCCCGGGTCCTTGAAGAAGACGCCCCGCACCCGGTCCGCCTCCGCCGTCTGTCTGATCCGGAGGCGCCCGCCGTTGTATTTGGTGAATTCCAGCACGTAGCTTCCGCCCGCCTTCACGGGAGCCGCCGCTTCGATCTCCTCCCTGATCCGTTCGACCACGGGGTCCGTTTCGTTTTCCCCTGCCTTCGTCTCCGGTTCCGTGGGATCGGTGGGGTTCGTGGGATCTGTTGGATCGGTGGGATCAGTGGGGTCGGTGGGATCGGTGGGGCCCGGTTCGGGGACCGGGAGGGTGATTTCGGCCTCGACGCGCACGACGGGATAAACCGCCGTGTAAAATGCGTCGGAATCGTCTCCGCAGGCGGCCGCCAGCAACAGCAGGCAGGCCGTGCCGTATTTCAGTTGTTTCATCATAATCCGGAATCTTCGTCGATCAGTATTACCAACACCCGTTTGTCGGGCCAGCATCGCAGCATTTCCATCCGGGTGTTGCAGATGCGGTCCTGCGAGTTGCAGTCCGCGCAGACGCCCGTTTTGGCGCAGGGGGTGCGGAATCCGGGGTGTCGCGCTACGTTCTGCGGGGCGGCGATCCGGCGGATGCGCTCCTCGGCCTCGTCGCGGTCGGCCACGATCTTGTTGCGTCCCGCCACGATGATCACCTTTCGGGGACCGAATGCCACCGGTGCGATGCGGTTGCCCACCTTGTCCAGCCAGTGCAGTGTTCCCTGCTCCGTCACGGCGTTCACGCCCGTGATGAAAAGGTCCGACAACAGCGCGCGGCGGCGGATTTCCAGCCGCTCCTCGTAGGGCTTCGAGGCGTCGAACCCGTCGAGCAGCGTCAGCCGCCCGTTGCTCCGCAGCCACTCGACGATGCCCGTTCCGCGCATCGTCATGGAGTCGCCGAACGACACGAGTTGCGGGTTTTCGGCCTCCACGACGGCCTTCATCAGGGCGAAGGCCGCTTCGGCGTCCTTCACCACCTCGGCCTCGAAACGGTGTCTCCGCAGCGCCGCGGCGCAGGCTTCCGTTTTTTCCGCAGTTCGGTTTGCCATCGGCTCCGCATTTATTTGATAAAGAACCGGTAAATGTCGTTGCCGTTGGCGTAGAGCAGCAGGAACAGAATGATGATCAGTCCGACATACTGCGCCGCTTCGAGCACCTTGTCGCTCACCTTGCGGCCCGAGATCATCTCCCAGAAAGTGAAGATCGCGTGCCCGCCGTCGAGTCCCGGGATCGGCAGAATGTTCATCACCGCGAGGATGATCGACAGGAAGGCGGTCTTCATCCAGAAGTCCTGCCAGTCCCACGTGGAGGGGAAGATGCTGCCGATGGAGATGAATCCGCCCAGCTCCTCGTACATCTTGGTTTTGGGCTGCACGATCATCTTCAGCTGGTCCCAGTAGGAGGAGATCACCTTGCCCGCCTTTTGAATACCGGCCGGAATCGCCTCCAGGAACGTATATTTCTGCGTGCGCAGCGCGAGGCCCTTGCGGATGACTCCGAGCGTGCCGTTCTCCGAGACGGGCGCTTTGAATTCAAAGAGCATGTCCCCTTCCCGCAGGACTGTCAGCAGCACCGAATCTCCGGCGTGCGCCTTCAGGTATTGGCCGTAGCCCGCAAAGTCGAGACCCGAAACGTTGTCGATGGCTACGATCTCGTCTCCCTTCCGCAACTGTGCGACGGTCGGGTTTACGACGCTGTCGATCAGAAAGGGGATGCGGGGCAGGAGGAAATTTTCGTATCCCTTCTGCTGGCGCATCGAGATCAGCTCGTCGAGCGGGAGGATCAGTTCCACCTGCCGTCCGTTGCGTTCGACCACGACGCTGCGGTCGCTTTCGGTGATGATCAGCGAGTTTACGACCTTGTTGATGTCGTCCGCCTCTTCGCCGTCGATGCTCACCAGCCGGTCTCCGTCGTGGAATCCGAGTTTGTGCCCGGCCTCGTTGAAGTTGTAGCCCCACTTGGCGTCGGCGTTCGAGAAATAGGTGTCGCCCCACGTGTAGCAGATGCCGATGTAGATGGCCACGGCCAGCACGACGTTCATCACCACGCCGGCGATCATCACCAGAAAACGCTGCCAGGCGGGTTTGGCGCGGAACTCGTCCTGTTTGACGGGCTGTTTCATCTGTTCCGTGTCCATCGACTCGTCTATCATGCCGGCGATCTTGACATATCCGCCCAGCGGCAGCCATCCCAGACCGTACTCGGTGTTTCCGCGTTTGAATTTGAACAGCGAGAACCACGGGTCGAAGAAGATGTAGAATTTCTCGACGCGGATTTTGAACACCCGCGCCATGATGAAGTGACCCATCTCGTGAATGCCTATCAGGATGGTGAAACAGAGGAAGAACTGAATGATTTTTACAAGAATGTCCACAAGCTTTAATTTTTAATTTTTTAATTGTAGGAACTCCGCCGCCAGCGCGCGGGCTTCGGCGTTCGCCTCGGCGTAATCGGCCAGGGTGGGCGAGGGGACGAATGCGGCGTGCTCCAGCGCGTAGCGGATGGCGCGCACGATGTCGAGCCATGCGCATTTGCGGGCGAGGAACGCCGCCACGGCCACCTCGTTTGCGCCGTTCATCGTGCAGGCCGCCGTGCCGCCGCGCCGCAGACAGTCGTAGGCGATGTCGAGCGCCGGGTATTTCGCGCGGTCCACTTCGGCGAAGGTCAGCTGCGGATGGTTCAGGAAGTTGAACCGCTCGCCGGGACGGTTCGCCCGGTCGGGGTACAGCAGCGCGAAGCTGATCGGCAGGCGCATGTCGGGCGTTCCGAGCTGGGCCTTGATCGCGCCGTCCTCGAATTCGACCATCGAATGGATGATCGACTGCGGGTGGAGCAACACCGAAATCCGTTCCGCCGGGGTCCCGAACAGCCAGTGGGCCTCGATCACCTCGAACCCCTTGTTCACGAGCGTCGACGAGTCGATCGTGATCTTCGCGCCCATGTCCCACTGGGGGTGGCGCAGGGCCTGCTCCACCGTGACGTTCGCCAGCTCTTCGGCCCGGAAGTCGCGGAATGCGCCGCCGCTGCACGTGACGATCAGCCTTCTGACCGGGGCGCGCTCGCCCACGAGACACTGGAAGATGGCCGAATGTTCCGAGTCGATCGGAATCACCGGGGCTTTCCGCTTCCGGGCCAGCGGCATCACGCAGGCGCCGCCCACCACGAGCGACTCCTTGTTGGCCAGCGCGAGCTTCTTGCCCGCCTCGATGGCCGCCACCGTGGGAGCGAGTCCGGCGTAGCCCACCAGGGCGTTCACCACCACGTCCGTGCCGCCTCCGGCCGCGACCTGCGCCACGGCCTCCTCTCCGGCATATACTTTGGTGTCGGTTCCCGCGAGTGCGTCGCGCAGCTGCGCGTAGTGCTGTTTGTCGGCGATCACCGCCGCGTCGGCGTCGAATTCCCGGGCCTGCCGGGCCAGTCGTTCCCAGTTGCGGTTGGCCGTGAGGACGCGGACCTCGAAGCGGCCGGGGTTTTCGCGGGCGATGTCGAGCGTCTGCACGCCGATCGAGCCGGTCGAACCCAGTATTGCGAGTCTTTGTTTCATGCGTTTGTCAGAAGACGATGTACCCCTCGGGGTCCACGGGTTTGCCGTTGTTCCAGAGTTCGAATTCGAAGAGCCGGACCTCTCCGTCCTGCACTTCGGCGTTGTAGCCGATCAGTTCGCCCGAACGGATGGTCTGGCCGGTCGTTACGAGCGACTGCGAGAGGTTCTTGTAGACCGAGATCAGGTTCCCGGCGTGTTGCAGGACCACGATGTAACCCGTCTCCGGGGTCCAGAGGCTCTGAACCACCGTGCCGTTGTCGATGGCCGTGATGCGGTCGGCGGCGGTCGCGGCGATCTTCACGCCGAAATTTCCCTGCCGGATGTCGAATTTTCCGGTTATGATTCCCTCGACGGGCGTCGCCAGCTCGATGGCCTCGCGCACCTTGCGCCGCGAGCCGCCCTGTCCGGCGATGGCGTATTCGCCGTCGCCCTCCATCTGGGCCCGCAGGAGCGAGTCTTCGTGCGAGGGCATCACCAGCACCTTGCTGATGCGCGACGAGTCCGACGAGGCGAGCACGCGCGCCACGGGCGTGCGCCCCTCCATGATCAGGGCTATGTTCTCGTTGTAGGTCAGCATGTCGTTCATCATGCGCTCCATCGAGTCGAGCCGGATGATGTTCTGCACGAGGCTTTCGCGCGAACGGTCGGCCTCGGTGCGGTATCCGGGCAGGAATTCCAGGATGGGGGAGTACGCCACCAGCGACAGCGTGAGGATGAAGAGCATCAGCATGAACGCCACCAGTCCCGCGAGGATACTCGCCGGCGAGAGGTGCATGTGCCACTCCTCGGTGTTGTCCGTGGCGTTGAGCATGTTGAACCGGCGTTTGCGGAACAGGCCGCGCCACCATGCCCGTATGGTTTTCAGAAATTTCATCTCTCCGGGTACGATTTCTCTTTGTTAACCCTACAAAGATAGGCAAATTTGCATAAATCCTTTGCGGGGCGCGCTTAATTTTTTACCTTTGTGGATGTTTTGAACCAATGTCATAAACAGATAAAATAACATGGTAAAACCCACATTACTGGTACTCGCCGCGGGCATGGGCTCCCGCTACGGGTCGCTCAAACAGATGGACGGTGTCGGTCCCAACAACGAGGCCATCATCGACTATTCGGTCTACGACGCCATCCGCGCCGGTTTCGGCAAGGTCGTCTTCGTCATCCGCCACTCCTTCGAGAAGGAGTTCCGCGAGGTCTTCTCGGCCGACCGTTTCGGCGGGCGCATCGCCGTGGATTTCGTTTTCCAGGAACTCGACTACCTGCCCGAAGGTCTTGCCGTTCCCGAAGGCCGTGTCAAGCCGTGGGGTACGAACCACGCCGTGATGATGGCAGCCGATGCGGTTCACGAACCCTTCGCCGTGATCAACGCCGACGATTTCTACGGCGCCGAGGCCTATAAGACCATCGGGGACTACCTGGCGCAGCTCGGCGAGAGCCGCAACAGCTACTGCATGGTCGCTTACGACCTGAACAAGACGCTTTCGGAGAACGGTACGGTCTCGCGCGGCGTCTGCGGCGTCGATCCGAAAGGCGACCTCACGTCGATGGTCGAGCGGACGCAGATCGAGCGGATGCCCGACGGCCGGATCGTCTTCCACGACAACGGCGCCGACGAGCCTCTCTCCGAGGACACTCCCGTTTCGATGAACCTCTTCGGCTTCACGCCCGACTTCTTCACCTACTCGAAGGAGTACTTCAAAGTCTGGTTCGAGGCCAACAAGGACAATATCAAGTCGGAGTTCTACATCCCGACGATGGTCAACAAGCTGATCGGCGACGGCACGGCTACGCTCCGCGTGCTGCGTTCGGCCGCCCAGTGGCACGGCGTCACCTACAAGGAGGACAAACCCGCGCTGATGGCCGCCATCGAGAAGATGATTGCCGAGGGTAAATATCCCCGGAATCTCTGGGCGTAGTTTTCGATTCTCACGGGCATCTTTCGCCCTGCCTTGTCCGGCCCGAACGGGAAATACTTCGGTATGTCCCGTCCGGGCCGAACTGCGTTATGGCAAAATCTGCTCCGCGATAATCAAAAACCTGCTTCTGCTTTAGATGCAGTCATTTCCGTAATTCTCCCGAACGGGACGAATGGGACGCACTTGAGTGCTACCCATCCGTCCCGTTCTTCACGATGCCCGGAACTTGCCAGCTCCTATTATCTCTGTCATTATAGGCCTACCTCTGCCTGTTTTTGCCACCGCCTGTATACTTCTGCCCGCCGCTCTGCCGCTCCAGCCGCTCTGCCTGCTCTGCCTGCTCTGCCTGCTCTGCCTGCTCTGCCTGCTCTGCCTGCTCTGCCTG
>ERZ812616.1827-NODE-1827-length-20754-cov-2.844147_pt1 | contig 20754 bp, 14 predicted proteins | sample MGYA00376249_ERZ812616 | MGnify/ENA primary metagenome ERZ812616 (study PRJEB26924, sample SAMEA4378265) | human gut metagenome | biome: human gut; feature: human-associated habitat; material: faeces | place: China | collected 2013 ...
CCGATACTTCCGGGAAGCGGTGCTGCCCGCAGACCGGGAGCTATGCGCAGATCTTGCAGCCACGGCGGACACCCGCAAGAAATGCGAGCTGTGCGGCAAGCCCTTTCCCGCCCGCAGCAACCGTGCAAAATACTGTGACCGCTGTGCGCCCTATGCTGCCCGGCGCAATGCAGCCGAGCGCAAGCGCCGCCAGCGGGCAAAGGCGCGGTGTGTCACGGTTTAAGGGCTTCAAAAGCCTTGCGGCAAGCGGTTTTCCAGATGCGCTTTTGGAGTATGCAGGGTATTCCTATGGAAACTACGGAAAACGGCTTTGAAAGCGTGACAGAACGCATTTTACGGAGATAAAAGAACGATTCAGTAACGCAGCAAGCATAGGGAGTGTGGCTACAACTCCCGAAAATCGCCGTCCGGCACAGACCGGGCGGCGATTGCTTGTTGGGATAGTCCCAAACCCTTATGTCAGAAAGGAGCGCAGACGTGGACGAACACCTTTTGGAAGTATATCTTATCAACACCGCACGGCATACCGAGGAAACGCCTGTTGCGGAATGGGTATCGCTGCCCACCGACGCCGAAACGATGAAAGCCGTTTTTGAACGGCTGGGCGTAGGAGAACACCAACGGCCCCAATGGGGACATCCATTGTAATGCGATACCCGCAGACATACGGATATTGCTTGGATCACTATAGTCCGGATATCCAGAATATTGGCTGGAATCCCAGTTTGTATCCCAAACGGTACCCATATCCCAGAAGAAGGAAGTACGAACCGAGTTAGCATACTTATCGCTAATAAACGGCGTCGGGGTGATGAACTCGAGGCTGGCAACCGCCATGGCGTTACCGCCTACAGCATCATCCGATTTACACAGGTCTTTCGCGCCGTCCTGAGTCGCACATTCGTAATCATAGTCCGGATCATAATTACTGGCCTGATGCGGGAAGTAAACTGCTTTCGGACCAATGGTATTGGACTGGAAGCCACGCACGGTGCTGGAACCACCGGCATAGAAGTTCTCGTAGAACGGCATCTCTTTGCCGCCTAAACCATCACCATAACCCCAGCGGGTACGCCCCAGAACAACCCATTTGTGATCGTCATCGATCGGCACATAAGTCGCCGTGTCTAACGTCACTTTGTAGTATTCGTTATCCGATCCAGGAATGGTCACTTTACCGGTCAGGTTGACACGTGAACCATCTGTCGGGAAGTAACCACGGTCAAGCTTGTTATAGGTCCAACCATAGTTGAACGTGAAGTCGTCCGTTTTGAAGCTGTTATCCTGATCAGAGGTGCTCGGATGTTCACCCATAGAGTACAGATAACGCCACATCGCAACCTGAGGCTGCATGTTGGACAGGGAGTTATGTACATAACCCAGACCTGCACGCAGCGAGTTATATTCGTTAATCGGGAAGCCCAACGTCACGTCTGTACCATAACTCTTGTTGGTATAGTCGGACAGGTCGGCGTCATCTGCCTGGAAGTCATTATAGAAGAGACGACCACCGAGGCTTACGCCATCTACGGTGAAGTACGGGTTGGTTACCGACAGTTCAGCATAGGTCTGGTAATCGTTTTTGGTCCCGTTGATACCAACAGCATAACCTGTACCTAACCAGTTATCCTGCTGCACACCAGCCTGGAAGCTCACGCCACTTTCAGTACCGTAACCAATACCAAAGTTGAAGCTACCGGTGTTGCGCTCTTTTACCTTGTAGACGACATCAACCTGGTCCGGGCTACCCGGAACACGTTGGGTATCGGTATCGACAGTTTCAAAGAAGCCCAGACGATTCAGACGCTCCTTACCCTGATCGACCAGATCGCTCCCCAGCCATGCACCTTCCATCTGACGCATTTCGCGACGCAGGACGGCATCTTTCGAGGTATCGTTACCTTCAAAACGGATCTTACGCACGTAGAAACGGTTACCCGCATCAACGTTCACACGTAATTTAACGGTTTTGTCGGCATCGTTAATTTCGGGCATCGACTGTACGCGCGGATAGGCATAACCATAGCGACCGAGAAGCTTTTTGATGTCATCTTCCATCTTGGTCACTTTGGTGCCGTTATACAGCTCACCCGGCTCGATCTTAGTCAGCTGCTCAATTTCAGCGGAGTGCCCGGCAAGGTTGCCGCTCACTTCAACGCCAGAAAGCTTGTACTGATCGCCTTCGGTGATGTTCACCGTGACGTAAATACCTTTTTTATCTGGCGTCAGACTGACCTGGGTAGAGTCGATGTTGAAACGGGCATAACCGCGATCCAGATAGTAGCTGCGCAGGGTTTCAAGGTCGCCCGCCAGTTTCTGTTTCTGGTATTTACGATCGCCTACCACGTTCCACCACGGCACTTCGTCACGCAGTTGGAAATGAGAGATCAGTTCGTCGGTGGTGAAAGCATGGTTACCAACAATGTTAATTTGCTGGATTTCAGCTGACACACCTTCCTGGAACACCAGTTTTAGGTCAACACGGTTGCGCGGCAGCGGGGTCACGACAGCTTTTACGCTGGCGCTATATTTACCGACGCTGTAGTAGAAGTCTTCCAGACCTTTCTCGATATCGGCAATGGTGGTGCGATCGAGGGATTCGCCCACACGCACACCAGAAGCCTCGAGGTTTTGCTTCAGCATGTCATCTTTCACCGATTTGTTACCGGAGAAAGTAATGCTGGCAATGGTCGGACGTTCTTTTACCTGAACCAGAAGGGTATCACCATCACGAAGGACGCGAACATCCTCAAAGTTGCCGGTAGCAAACAGAGCGCGAATGGTATTACTGATATCTTCATCATTAACCGTGTCGCCTGTGCGCACCGGCATACTGAGGAGGGCCGCACCAACGGCGACACGCTGAAGGCCTTCGAAATGAATATCTTTCACTACGAACCCTTCAGCACCGTATACGGTGGCGCTGCTAAACAGCAGCGACGCTATGAGCAACTTTTTCATCGCCATCGTTATTATGCGTTCTTCCTAACTAACTCTCATAACCGAGAGAAATCATTGAAAAGTGCAAGCCCCATTAACAGCACCAGCAGAATCGAGCCAATGCGATAACAAAAGTCTTGAACCCGCTCGGATACCGGTCCGCCCTTGATCTTTTCGATCGCAAGGAACAGCAGATGCCCCCCGTCAAGTACGGGCAACGGAAACAGGTTAATTATCCCTAAGTTCACGCTAATAAGCGCAAGAAACGGCAGGTAATAAACAACCCCGAGTTCCGCTGTCATCCCAGCCCCCTTGGCGATAGAGATCGGCCCACTGAGGTTGTTCAGTTTCACATCACCGGTGATCAATTTTCCCAGCATACTGACCGTCAGCTTCATCAGCTGCCACGTTTTGTCCGTGGCTTCGACGATGGCGTTGAACGGCCCATACTGGCGTACAACTTTATACTCATCTGGCAAAGGAATGACTTTCGGCTCAATACCGACAAAACCAATCGCTTTACCATTACCCGGTTTACTCTCCGGGATTAATGTCAAAGACAAGGGACTCCCCTGCCTTTCGATTTCTAACGCTAAGGATTTACCCGGGTTATCCCGGACAAGCATCACAAAGGTCACCCACTGCGTTAAGGGCTGACCATCGACTTTAACGATCCTGTCGCCTGCTTGCAAACCTGCCTTGCTTGCCGCCGAGTTTGGCTGCACATTTTCCAGTACAGGTTCAATTTGCGGCCCACGAGGACGAATCCCCAGCGAAGATACCGGATCTTCTTTATCAGGCTCAAACGCCCAGTGACGTAAATCGAGCTTTACATCCCGCCGTTGGTCGCTGCCAAATGGCGCTACTGTAATGGTGGTGCTTTCATCGCCAATTTTATCGACCAACTGCAAACGCACGGCATCCCAATCAGGCGTTTCGATACCATCTACGGCTTTTAGTTCCGTACCTGGTGCAATTTGTGCTTCCGCAGCTATCGAATTGGCTGCTATTTCGCCAACCACCGGACGTACGCCAGGCACACCAATAATAAAAACCAGCCAGTAGGCAAAGATAGCAAAAATGAAGTTTGCAACCGGACCTGCGGCAATAATCGCCGCTCGTTGGCCGACAGATTTATTATTGAAGGCATGGTGGCGGAGTTCCGGAACGACCGGTTCTGCGCGCTCATCCAGCATTTTGACATAACCGCCCAACGGGATCAGGGCGATAACATATTCGGTGCCGAGCTTATCAGTTCGCCGCCAGAGTGCCTTACCAAACCCTATTGAGAAACGCTCAACGCGAACACCACAACGCCGGGCAACCCAGAAATGACCAAATTCATGCACGGTGATAAGTACACCCAGTGCAACGATGAACGAAGCCAAATCCCAGAGAAAACTCAGCATATTACCTTCCGTTAAAGCGTCCTGAATACCAGTAACAACAAGCAAGCAAAGACCGGTACCGCAGCCGTCAGGCTATCAATACGATCTAAAATACCACCGTGTCCTGGAATTAAATGACCGCTGTCCTTAATTCCTGCTTCACGCTTAAACATACTCTCGGTCAGATCGCCGAGCACTGAGGCTAACGCTGCGACAATAGAGCAAATGAGTAAGGTGACGGGAGCGACGTCGAGATTCGCCCACATGCCATAACCCCATGAGATTACCGCTGCAGTAGCGAGTCCACCGATAAAGCCTTGCCAGGTTTTACCCGGAGAAACCTTCGGTGCCAGCTTATGTTTACCAAACAATTTGCCAAACATATATGCGCCGGAGTCAGCGCCCCATACCAGGATCATGACATAGAGCAGCCATATTGCGCCACTGTAATGATTCTCGTCATAGTGCCAGGCCCGTAACGCCAGCATGCCCCAGAAGAAGGGAACAATGGTTAGCACGCCAAAAATAAGGCGCAATGTTTTAGAGTTACGCCAGATTGCTGCGGAACCTGGGTAAAACAGCACCAGCAATAGCGCGACAATCCACCAACCCAGCGAAGCCCAAAGTGAGATTTCAACCAGCGGTTGATGAATATTTCGGTGATATTCCGGCAACAGAAAAAGCATCAGCGCCAACAATAACCCGCATAACACCGCCAACCATACTCGCTGCGAACGAGTGGTAAAACCGCTAAGCTGTCCCCATTCCCACGCTGCCAGCATGCAGACCACCAGCGTTACAATGGCGAACCCCACCGGCGGCAACAGAAACAACGCCGCGATGACGACGGGTATTAACACAAAAGCAGATATCAGGCGATACTTCAGCAAAAGCGACCCCCATCAGGCTGTTTCATCACCGGGCTCGGTGCCGCCGAAACGACGCTCTCGATTAGCAAAGGCATTTAACGCCCCTTCAAAGTCTTGTTCATCGAAATCGGGCCAGAGAACATCTGTAAAGTAAAGTTCGGCATAGGCAATCTGCCAAAGCAAAAAGTTACTAATGCGATGCTCCCCCCCAGTCCTAATTACTAAATCTACAGGGGCCAGTTCATGCATACAGACATGCTGGTTTAGCATCTCTTCATCTATCTGATCTGGTTGCAGGTTTCCTTGCTGCACCTTTTCAGCCAGTTGCCTGACTCCCTGGACTATATCCCAACGTCCACCGTAGTTCGCCGCAATATTCAGCGTCAGACCGGTATTCCCGGCTGTTAGCGCTTCAGATTTACGAATACGTTCTTGCAAACGCGAGTTAAAGCGACTGGTATCGCCAATAATACGCAGACGCACGTTATGTCGGTGCAGACTTTTTACTTCGCTATCGAGCGCCCACACAAACAGTTCCATTAACGCACTGACTTCCTGCGCTGGTCGGTTCCAGTTTTCACTACTAAAGGCATACAGCGTTAACGCCTCAATACCGTTGTTGGCCGCAAAAGAGACAGCCCGGCGGACGGATTTTGCCCCGGCTTTATGCCCAAAGGCACGAATCTTCCCTTGCTTTTTTGCCCAGCGGCCATTGCCGTCCATAATGATCGCAACATGACGGCAGCCATGCGCTGGCAATTTTTCGCTAAGTGGTTGAGTAGCAGACAACATCACGCGTTTTTTATTCCCTGACAGGGTTTACGGTACTCAGGAATACTGAAGCCTATACAAAAAAAAGCCGTGTAATACCTGACCTTATAAAGCCAACTACTTACGATCAGATGGCGCAGACTATATCACTGAAGCCCTACGCTAACAAATAGCGCGACTCTCTGTAGCCGGATTATCCTCAGCTTGCGAGACGCATCACCTCTTTTCTGGCGACTTCACGCGCGTTCGCATCAACAGATAACACATCGTCCACACATTGTGGTTCGCGCATATCCATTTTTTCCAGTACGGATAAATTCAACGCAGCGATATCCGTAAAGCGGATTTGTTGCGCAAGAAAAGCAGCAACGGTGATTTCGTTTGCGGCATTCAATGCTGTCGTCGCTGCCTGGCCTTGTTCGAACGCCTCCATCGCCAGTTTCAGGCATGGATAACGATCATAATCCGGTGCGGCAAATGTCAACGCACTTAGTTTGCAAAAATCGAGCGGCTTCACGCCAGAGTTCACGCGATTCGGCCATGCCATGGTGTGGGCAATTGGCGTACGCATATCCGGTTCCCCCAGCTGCGCCAGAACACTGCCGTCCTGATAGCGCACCATTGAGTGAATCACTGACTGCGGGTGAATCAGCACTTCCATCTGGCTGGCGCTGGCGTTAAACAGCCAACGCGCTTCAATGTATTCCAGACCTTTGTTCATCATGGTAGCCGAATCGACAGAAATTTTACGCCCCATCGACCAGTTCGGATGACGGCAGGCTTGATCCGGCGTCATTGTTGCCAAATCGCGCAATGGCGTCTCACGGAAAGGGCCACCAGACCCGGTAAGTAAAATGGACACCACGCCATTTTGCTCAAGGTCAGCGTATCCCAGATTATGCTGGATAGGTTGCGGTAAACTCTGAAAAATGGCGTTATGTTCGCTATCGACCGGTAACAATTGCGCTTTGCTCTGCTTTACGGCGTCCATAAACAGACGTCCGCAGGTAACCAGTGATTCTTTATTGGCCAGCAAAATGGTTTTACCCGCGCGGATCGCAGCAAGCGTAGGTAACAGCCCAGCAGCGCCAACAATGGCTGCCATCACCTGATCAACATCCTCAAGCGCTGCCATATCGCAAGCGGCTTGTTGCCCACTTAAGACTTCGGTGCGGCTACCCTGTTGCTGTAGCATCGTTTTAAGAAGTTTCGCACTCGCTTCATCGTCCATTACGGCATAGCGGGGAGAGAATTCCAGGCACTGTTCTACCATGCGAGTGACATTTTTGCCTGCCACCAGCGCAACTACGCGGAAGTGTTCGGGATTATGGCGCACCACGTCCAGCGTGCTGCAACCAATCGAGCCGGTCGAGCCCAGAATGGTGAGTTGCTTCATGAAACATCCAGAGTTGAGACAGAATAAAAAGCAAACCGCCGCCAGCCGATCCGCAAGGATCTACTGAGCGGCGTTTTTGTCGTTCAAGAAATCAGAACTGCATCAGTTCTGCTTCTTTGTCTGCCAGCGCCGCTTCAATTTTCTTGATTGCAGCATCAGTCAGTTTCTGTACATCGTCCTGAGAACGGCGATCGTCGTCTTCGCTGATCTCTTTATCTTTCAACAGTGCTTTCACTTTGTCGTTCGCGTCACGACGCACGTTACGTACTGCAACACGCGCTTGTTCTGCTTCACCACGAACGATTTTGGTCAGATCTTTACGACGTTCTTCCGTCAGCGGCGGCAGCGGAACACGGATGTCGCTACCCGCAGAGTTCGGGTTCAGGCCAAGATCGGACGCCATAATCGCTTTTTCAACGGCCGGAGACATTGAACGATCAAACACGTTGATTTTCAGTGTACGGGAATCTTCTACCGTTACGCTTGCCAGCTGACGCAGCGGCGTCGGCGTGCCGTAATATTCCACGACAATGCCATCCAGCAGGCTGGGAGAAGCACGACCCGTGCGTATTTTGCTGATTTGGGTTTTGAACGCTTCTACGCATTTGTCCATGCGTACTTCAGCATCTTTTCTGATATCGCTAATCACGTTACGAATCCTTGAAAACTTGTCTCAGTCAGACCAGACAGTCACACACAGTGGAAGTGTGCTAAGTATAGCCCTGATTAAACATATTACGGGTAATCGTCTGGATTATTAGGCTATTTTATTTGCCATTTTGGCCCCGGGCAGTGCTCGCCATCCTCACGTACTTTTGTACGCTCCGGTTGCTGCGCGCTGGCCGTGACCAAACTGCCTGCAACAATAACGCCTTATAACCAGACTTACGCCCCCGCGATACTTACGCGGAATCTTACCCTTATTTATCCATCACGGGAATTATTCCGTGATTAAAGTCCCTTCTTTTTCACCCATTACCACACGGCGCAGCGCACCCGGTTTGTTCATATTGAAAACACGAATCGGTAATTTATGGTCACGAGCCAGCGTGAAGGCCGCCAGGTCCATGACTTTCAGCTCTTTTTCCAGCACTTCGCTGTAAGTCAGTTGCTCGTACATGGTTGCGGTTGGATCTTTCGCCGGATCAGCGGTAAACACGCCGTCAACTTTGGTTGCTTTCAGCACCACATCGGCTTCAATTTCGATACCACGCAGGCAAGCTGCTGAGTCGGTGGTAAAGAACGGGTTACCTGTACCGGCGGAGAGGATCACCACACGGTTGTTGCGCAACAGGCTGATAGCTTCTGCCCAGCTGTAGCTGTCGCACACGCCATTCAATGGAATAGCGGACATCAGACGAGCGTTCACATAGGCGCGGTGCAGTGCATCACGCATTGCCAGGCCGTTCATTACGGTCGCCAGCATCCCCATGTGGTCGCCCACAACGCGGTTCATACCCGCTTTCGCCAGACCAGCGCCACGGAACAGGTTACCCCCACCAATCACCACACCAACCTGAATACCCAGTTCAACCAGTTCTTTGATTTCCTGAGCCATACGATCCAGTATGCTTGCATCAATACCGAAGCCTTCAGTGCCCTGCAGAGCTTCGCCACTCAACTTAAGCAGAATGCGTTTATAGACGGGTTTTGCATTGGTAGCCATGTTTCTTTCCTGAGACTGTCAACGATTGAAATGAATTAATACTAGCGACATTGTACGTCGCTTTTCAGCGCAGCCCCACAAGGGTTAGCTGAATTTACAAGATGGGCACAAAAAGAAGCCGCCCTCAGGCGGCTCCTTTTTGATAATTAAGACTGCTTGGACATCGCAGCAACTTCTGCTGCAAAGTCAGTCTCAACTTTCTCGATGCCTTCACCCACTTCGAAGCGGATGAAGCCAGTCACTTCAGCGTTATGCTCTTTCAGCAGCTGACCAACAGTTTTGCTTGGTTCCATAACGAACGGCTGACCGGTCAGAGAAACTTCGCCGGTGAATTTCTTCATGCGGCCTTCAACCATTTTCTCTGCGATTTCTTTCGGCTTACCAGACTGCATCGCGATATCCAGCTGTACCTGGTATTCTTTTTCTACCACTTCAGCGGATACGTCTTCCGGTTTGATGAATTCTGGCTTGCTTGCAGCAACGTGCATAGCGATGTGTTTAACCAGCTCTTCGTCAGCGCCTTTAGCAGCAACCAGAACGCCGATACGCGCACCGTGCTGATAAGAACCCAGAACGTCGCCTTCCAGCGCAGCAACGCGGCGAATGTTGATGTTTTCACCAATTTTCGCTACCAGCGCAACACGTTCTTCTTCGAACTGTGCTTTCAGAACTTCAACGTCAGTGATTTTGCCAGCAACAGCTGCGTCCAGAACTTTGTCTGCGAACGCCTGGAAACCAGCGTCTTTTGCAACGAAGTCAGTCTGGCAGTTAACTTCCAGAATGATGCCGTAGTTGCCGTCGATTTTGGTTTTGATCACGCCGTCAGCAGCAACGTTGCCTGCTTTTTTCGCTGCTTTAATAGCACCGGACTTACGCATGTTTTCGATTGCCAGCTCGATGTCGCCGTTAGCTTCAGTCAGTGCTTTTTTGCAATCCATCATGCCTGCGCCAGTACGCTCACGCAGCTCTTTTACCAGGGATGCGGTAATTTCAGCCATTCTAAAATCCTCGGAGATGTGATCTGCCCGGCATTAAACCGCACAGATATAAAAGTGAAAAAGGGGGCCATATGCAGGCCCCCTAACCAAACGTGTACTACCTGGTCTATAAGGGCTCTCCCCCTTCATATTTCGCGCCGCAGATGCGTTATCTTCGCTCGCTCATCCCGGTCACTTACTGATGTAAGCTCCCGGGAATTCTCGAGCTTGCCGCCCTTCTGCAACTCGAACTATTTTGGGGGAGTTATCAAGCCTTATTACTCAGCTTCTACGAAGCTTTCTTCCGCCTGGGAAGCCAGATCCTGAGAACGGCCTTCACGTACGGTTGCAGCAACAGCGCCCAGGTACAGGGTCACAGCACGGATTGCGTCGTCGTTACCCGGGATAACGAAGTCAACACCGTCCGGATCAGAGTTGGTATCAACGATAGCAAATACCGGAATACCCAGGTTGTTTGCTTCTTTGATAGCAATGTGTTCGTGGTCAGCATCGATTACAAACAGAGCGTCCGGCAGACCGCCCATGTCTTTGATACCGCCCAGGCTGTTTTCCAGTTTCTCCAGCTCACGAGTGCGCATCAGCGCTTCTTTCTTGGTCAGCTTGTCGAAAGTACCGTCCTGAGACTGAGTTTCCAGGTCTTTCAGACGTTTGATGGACTGACGAACGGTTTTCCAGTTAGTCAGCATACCGCCCAGCCAGCGATGGTTCACGAAGAACTGGTCGCAGCTCAGAGCAGCGTCTTTCACCGCTTCGCTTGCAGCGCGTTTAGTACCAACGAAAAGGATTTTACCTTTGCGAGAAGCAATCTTGTTCAGTTCAGCCAGAGCTTCGTTGAACATCGGTACAGTTTTCTCAAGGTTGATGATGTGAACTTTGTTACGCGCACCGAAGATGAACGGCTTCATTTTCGGGTTCCAGTAACGGGTCTGGTGACCGAAGTGAACACCAGCCTTGAGCATGTCGCGCATGGAAACAGTTGCCATGATTAAAACCTCTATATAAAAGTTGGGGTTATGCCTCCACGTATCCCATATTACCGACCCCAAAGGGCACCCCGGAATATGTGCCGATACGTGTGTGTTGTTACACAAAGTGAGATTGTCGCTTCCGTCCAGTCTGTGTATACGAAATGGATCGGAAGTCCGGCGCGCTTTATACCACAAATACGTCGTGGACACCAATAATTGTTGGCGCTGTGTACAGCATCAGACGTCGAATTTTCTATTATAGAAAACCTTCAGTGGCACGTTTGGCGAAATTCAGAATGATTCTCAATTTGCCCGGGTGTGATACCATTGACGGCACTTACATATATATTGTCGGTATCACCGACGCTGATGGACAGAATTAATGGCTATCTCAATCAAGACCCCAGAAGATATCGAAAAAATGCGCGTCGCTGGCCGACTGGCTGCCGAAGTGCTGGAGATGATCGAACCGTATGTTAAACCGGGCGTCAGCACCGGCGAGCTGGATCGCATCTGTAATGATTACATTGTTAATGAACAACACGCGGTTTCTGCCTGCCTCGGCTATCACGGCTATCCGAAATCCGTTTGCATCTCTATTAATGAAGTGGTGTGCCACGGTATCCCGGACGATGCTAAGCTGCTGAAAGATGGCGATATCGTTAACATTGATGTCACCGTAATCAAAGATGGTTTCCACGGCGATACCTCGAAAATGTTTATCGTCGGTAAGCCGACCATCATGGGCGAACGTCTGTGCCGCATCACGCAAGAAAGCCTGTACCTGGCGCTACGCATGGTAAAACCAGGCATTAATCTGCGCGAAATCGGTGCGGCGATTCAGAAATTTGTCGAAGCAGAAGGCTTCTCCGTCGTTCGTGAATATTGCGGACACGGTATTGGTCGCGGCTTCCATGAAGAACCGCAGGTGCTGCACTATGACTCCCGTGAAACCAACGTCGTACTGAAACCTGGGATGACGTTCACCATCGAGCCAATGGTCAACGCGGGTAAAAAAGAGATCCGCACCATGAAAGATGGCTGGACGGTAAAAACCAAAGATCGCAGCTTGTCTGCACAATATGAGCATACTATTGTGGTGACTGATAACGGCTGCGAAATTCTGACGCTACGCAAGGATGACACCATCCCGGCGATAATCTCGCACGACGAATAAGATGAAGCCGGCGAATGCCGGCTTTTTTAATGCGATAATTTAATCTTATGGGTGGCGCACAATGAATACCCTTCCAGAACAGTACGCAAACACCGCTCTCCCCACCCTGCCCGGTCAACCGCAAAATCCATGCGTCTGGCCCCGTGATGAATTAACCGTCGGTGGGATAAAAGCCCATATCGATACTTTCCAGCGTTGGCTGGGTGATGCCTTTGACAATGGGATCTCTGCAGAACAGTTGATTGAGGCGCGCACCGAGTTTATCGACCAGCTCCTGCAACGATTATGGATTGAAGCGGGATTCAGCCAGATTGCCGACCTGGCATTGGTCGCCGTCGGTGGCTACGGTCGTGGCGAGCTGCATCCACTTTCAGACGTCGATTTACTGATTTTAAGCCGTAAAAAGCTCCCGGACGATCAGGCGCAAAAAGTGGGCGAGCTGTTAACGCTGCTCTGGGATGTAAAGCTGGAAGTCGGTCATAGCGTGCGCACGCTTGAAGAGTGCATGCTGGAAGGGTTATCGGATTTAACCGTCGCCACCAATTTAATCGAATCCCGCTTATTAATTGGCGATGTTGCGCTGTTCCTCGAACTGCAAAAACATATTTTCAGCGAAGGATTCTGGCCTTCCGACAAGTTCTACGCGGCGAAAGTTGAAGAACAGAACCAGCGCCATCAGCGTTACCATGGCACCAGCTACAACCTTGAACCAGACATCAAAAGCAGCCCTAGCGGCTTGCGCGATATCCACACTCTGCAATGGGTGGCCCGCCGTCATTTTGGCGCAACATCGCTGGATGAAATGGTCGGGTTTGGCTTCTTAACCTCAGCGGAGCGGGCGGAATTAAACGAATGTCTGCATATATTGTGGCGTATTCGCTTTGCCCTGCATCTGGTCGTCAGCCGTTACGATAATCGCCTGTTATTCGATCGCCAGCTTAGCGTCGCCCAGCGTCTGAATTACAGTGGTGAAGGTAACGAACCGGTCGAGCGGATGATGAAGGATTACTTCCGCGTTACACGCCGCGTCAGTGAACTCAACCAGATGCTGCTGCAACTGTTCGATGAAGCCATCCTCGCCCTTCCCGCCGACGAAAAACCACGTCCAATCGACGATGAGTTTCAGCTACGCGGTACGCTAATCGACCTGCGTGATGAAACACTATTTATGCGCCAGCCGGAAGCCATCTTGCGTATGTTCTACACCATGGTGCACAACAGTGCGATCACCGGCATTTACTCCACCACGCTGCGCCAGTTACGCCATGCCCGTCGCCATCTGCAACAACCGCTGTGTAATATTCCGGAAGCACGAAAACTGTTTTTGAGCATTCTGCGTCACCCCGGAGCGGTGCGGCGCGGGCTATTGCCAATGCATCGCCATAGCGTGCTCGGCGCGTATATGCCGCAATGGTCGCATATCGTCGGGCAGATGCAGTTTGATCTGTTCCACGCCTACACGGTGGATGAACATACTATCCGCGTGATGCTGAAACTGGAGAGTTTTGCCAGTGAAGAAACGCGCCAGCGCCATCCGTTGTGTGTGGACGTCTGGCCGCGCCTGCCGTCAACTGAGCTGATTTTCATCGCCGCGCTGTTTCACGATATCGCCAAAGGACGCGGCGGCGACCACTCCATTCTCGGTGCTCAGGATGTAGTGCATTTTGCCGAACTCCACGGGCTGAACTCACGCGAAACACAGCTGGTCGCCTGGCTGGTTCGCCAGCACCTGTTGATGTCGGTGACCGCCCAACGCCGCGATATTCAGGACCCGGAAGTCATCAAGCAGTTTGCCGAAGAAGTGCAAACGGAAAATCGTCTGCGCTATCTGGTATGCCTGACTGTGGCTGACATTTGCGCCACCAACGAAACGCTGTGGAATAGCTGGAAGCAAAGTCTGTTGCGTGAGCTCTACTTTGCCACCGAAAAGCAGCTACGACGCGGAATGCAAAACACGCCGGATATGCGCGAACGGGTTCGCCATCACCAACTCCAGGCACTGGCACTACTGCGCATGGATAACATCGACGAAGAGGCGCTGCACCAAATTTGGTCACGCTGTCGTGCTAACTATTTTGTCCGCCATAGCCCAAATCAACTGGCCTGGCATGCCCGCCATTTATTACAGCATGATTTAAGCAAACCGCTGGTATTGCTTAGCCCGCAGGCTACGCGTGGAGGCACCGAGATTTTTATCTGGAGCCCGGACCGCCCTTATCTGTTTGCCGCCGTCTGTGCCGAATTAGACCGCCGCAATTTAAGTGTTCACGACGCACAAATTTTCACCACTCGCGACGGTATGGCGATGGATACCTTTATCGTGCTGGAACCCGATGGCAACCCGCTGTCCGCAGATCGTCATGAGGTTATTCGGTTTGGTCTGGAGCAAGTACTGACGCAAAGTAGCTGGCAGCCACCGCAGCCCCGTCGCCAACCTGCCAAATTACGCCATTTTACTGTTGAAACCGAAGTAACGTTTTTGCCGACCCATACCGACCGCAAATCGTTCCTCGAACTGATCGCCCTCGACCAACCTGGACTGCTGGCGCGAGTCGGGAAAATTTTTGCCGATCTGGGAATTTCGCTTCATGGTGCCCGAATTACAACCATTGGCGAGCGAGTAGAAGATTTATTCATAATTGCCACCGCTGACCGGCGTGCGCTTAATAACGAGTTGCAGCAGGAAGTGCATCAGCGGTTGACAGAGGCCCTCAATCCAAACGATAAAGGGTGATGTGTTTACTGATATGAAAAGAGTTTAACAATGCAGCAGTTACAGAACATTATTGAAACCGCTTTTGAACGCCGTGCCGAGATCACGCCAGCCAATGCAGACACCGTTACCCGCGAAGCGGTAAATCAGGTGATCGCCCTGCTGGATTCCGGCGCACTGCGTGTAGCGGAAAAAATTGACGGTCAGTGGGTGACGCATCAGTGGTTGAAAAAAGCGGTGCTGCTCTCTTTCCGTATTAATGATAATCAGGTGATCGAAGGGGCAGAAAGCCGCTACTTCGACAAAGTGCCGATGAAATTCGCCGACTACGACGAAGCACGTTTCCAGAAAGAAGGCTTCCGCGTTGTGCCACCAGCGGCGGTACGTCAGGGTGCGTTTATTGCCCGTAACACCGTGCTGATGCCGTCTTACGTCAACATCGGCGCATATGTTGATGAAGGCACCATGGTTGATACCTGGGCGACCGTCGGTTCTTGTGCGCAGATTGGTAAAAACGTCCACCTTTCCGGTGGCGTGGGCATCGGCGGCGTGCTGGAACCGCTGCAGGCTAACCCAACCATCATTGAAGATAATTGCTTCATCGGCGCGCGCTCTGAAGTGGTTGAAGGGGTGATTGTCGAAGAAGGTTCCGTCATTTCCATGGGCGTATACATTGGTCAGAGCACCCGTATTTACGACCGTGAAACCGGCGAAATCCACTACGGTCGCGTTCCGGCGGGGTCTGTGGTTGTTTCAGGTAATCTGCCGTCAAAAGATGGCAAATACAGCCTCTACTGTGCGGTTATCGTTAAGAAAGTTGACGCGAAAACTCGCGGCAAAGTCGGCATTAACGAACTGCTGCGTACCATCGACTAAAAGTATGCACACGGGCAGCACGACGCTGCCCGATTTTTTTGCAGGGATGAGCGATGATTTCACGCCGCCGATTTTTGCAGGCTACTGCCGCGACGATAGCCACGAGCTCAGGTTTCGGTTATATGCATTACTGTGAGCCAGGCTGGTTTGAATTAATCCGTCACCGCCTCGCCTTTTTTAAAGACAACGCAGCACCATTCAAAATTCTTTTTCTGGCCGATCTCCATTACTCTCGTTTTGTTCCTTTAAGCCTGATTTCTGACGCGATTGCTCTTGGCATAGAACAAAAGCCCGATTTGATATTACTGGGCGGCGATTACGTATTATTTGATATGTCGCTGAATTTTTCGGCGTTTAGTGACGTACTCTCCCCCCTTGCCGAATGTGCGCCGACGTTTGCCTGCTTCGGCAACCACGATCGCCCTGTTGGTACAGAAAAAAATCACTTAATTGGCGAGACGTTGAAATCAGCGGGCATCACGGTGTTGTTTAACCAGGCTACGGTGATCGCCACGCCGAACAGGCAATTCGAACTGGTAGGCACTGGTGACTTATGGGCCGGACAATGCAAACCGCCTCCCGCCAGCGAAGCCAATCTGCCAAGACTGGTGCTGGCGCATAATCCCGACAGCAAAGAAGTCATGCGTGATGAACCCTGGGATCTGATGCTGTGCGGCCATACTCACGGCGGGCAACTGCGCGTACCGTTGGTTGGTGAACCTTTTGCCCCTGTCGAAGATAAACGTTACGTCGCCGGATTAAATGCCTTTGGCGAAAGACACATCTACACAACCCGTGGCGTGGGCAGTTTGTATGGTTTGCGTCTGAACTGCCGCCCGGAAGTAACGATGCTGGAACTGGTGTAGATCGTGAATTTTATCACCAGAATAAAGCAGGTAATTTTTTGATTTTTACGCCATGATAGAAGTCTGGAAGAAAAAGGCTTTCTGCGATCACAGTCGAGCCGGGCGGGCCAGGCCAAATGCTAAAATAAGCACAATTTACTGACTCATTTTGAGGTAACGCTATGTACGACAATCTGAAAAGTCTGGGTATTACCAATCCTGAAGAAATTGATCGTTACAGCCTCCGGCAGGAAGCCAACAACGATATTCTGAAAATCTATTTCCAGAAAGACAAAGGCGAGTTTTTCGCCAAGAGCGTTAAGTTTAAATATCCGCGTCAGCGTAAAACGGTCGTCGCTGATGGTGTGGGTCAGGGTTATAAAGAAGTCCAGGAAATCAGCCCGAATCTACGGTATATCATTGATGAGCTTGATCAAATCTGCCAGCGTGACCGCAGCGAAGTTGATCTTAAGCGTAAGATCCTCGACGACTTACGTCACCTGGAGTCAGTCGTAACCAATAAGATCAGCGAGATTGAAGCCGATCTGGAAAAACTAACGCGTAAATAATCCCGAACTGACGGTTAATTCGGGCATTCCCCTCTACCCTTCGGGCTGAGGGGAATGAGCCAGCGCCGCCTCAACCTTAACGCATAACCTACCGCTCTTCATCCAGTTGTAACGCCACATACAGCAGCAACCTGTCATCAAAATTGCCCAAATCAAGCCCGGTCAGTTCCGATATACGATTAAGCCGATACTCCAGGGTATTACGATGAATAAACAACGCCTTTGACGTTGCCAGCGGTTGCACATTGTGGCGAAACCACGCCGCCAGCGTTCGTCGCAGCAAGCCGTTATTGTCCATCGTTTTCAGCCGCGCCAGCGGTCGCGCCAGTTCGTTGTCCTGCCAGTCGCCACGCAAACTGTCGAGTAACACAGGTAACATCAGATCCTGATAAAAATAGCAGCGACTTTCTGGCATCCGCTGTTTACCCACCACCATCGTCGTTTTCGCCGTACGATAGGATCGGGCAATACTGCCAGGACCGGTAAAATAGTTGCCCAGTGAAACGCGAAAACGCAGCTGGCCGTACTCTTTCATGCGGGTAATCAGTTGTTCAACTCGCTTACGATGATCTTCTGCATCCCAGCGCCCAAAAGAGTTCAACGCCGGTTTCAACACCACCATTTCGGTTAGCGAGACAATCGCCACCAGATTATTACGCTCGGGCGTAGTCAGCGCGTTTTGCAGTTGTTGTAACTCCGCCATTGCGCTGTCCACGCCAAGCTGACCGCTGTCGACCTCAACAATAGCCACCACTCGCGGTTGATTGAGATCGATCCCCAGCCGTTGCGCCCATTCAGTAAGTGCGGGAGTATTCTCCTCTGCCTGAATCAGGTTCATCACCAGTTCTTCCCGCAAACGGCTATCCTGCGCCAACAAGTGCATCAACCGCGACTGTTCCAGCATCATTTCAGCCGTCATGCAGACCAGTTCGCCATATTTACGCAGATTCTCTGGTTCACCTGTCAGGCCAATTACGCCGACAATTTCACCTTCCAGCCGTAACGGTAGATTAATCCCCTGCCGCACACCGTGCAGATGACGTGCTACCGCGTCATCGATATCGACGACTCGTCCCTGTGAAAGTACCAGCAATGCACCTTCGTGCAATTCACCAATACGCTCACGATCGCCGCTGCCGATAATTCGCCCACGGGCATCCATTACGTTGATATTGGTATCGATGATGCGCATGGTACGTGCCACGATATCCTGCGCCATTTTGGTATCAAGATGCCAGCCAGCCATAAGTCCTCCGTTATGCACGGCTTAGCATAAGGAAGTACGTAACGTACGGCATTGTGCAAATGCCTAAAGGATGATGAAGATGTATGGAGTTGTGGTGAAGTTCACAGATTGTAAGGAGAACCCCTTCCCGTTTTCAGGAAGGGGTTGAGGGAGATTACTGCATTAACAGGTAGATGGTGCTGTCGCCGCGCTGAATGTTGAGTGCCAGCACAGACGGTTTGCTGTCGAGAACTTTACGCAGTTCAGCGATGTTTTTCACTGCCTGCTGGTTCGCGCCAATAATCACATCACCTTTCTTCAGGCCGATCTGCGCAGCCGGAGTGCCCGTTTTCACGTTGTTCACTACCACGCCCTGATCTTTGCCTTTGTTGCTCATCTCAGCGCCTTCAATGCCGTTGAAGATGGAGCTGGAATCAACCTGATTCTGGCTGCTCTGCTGCAGTTCCAGGTTCACGTTAACCTGCTTACCGTCGCGCAGTAAGCCCAGGGTCAGTTTGCTGCCTACCGGCATAGTACCCACCTGAGCACGCAGTGCGGCAAAGCTGCTGATCGGCTTACCGTTCAGTGAGGTGATCACATCACCCGCTTTAATGCCCGCTTTTGCAGCGGAGGAATTAGGCAGAACCTGGCTTACGAAAGCACCGCGCTGGGCGTCAACTTTCATCGCTTTCGCCAGTTCGGAGTTCAGCTCAGTCCCCATAATACCCAGCTCACCGCGTTTCACCTGGCCGTATTCCACCATCTGCGAGGTCAGGTTTTTCACCATGTTACTCGGGATAGCAAAACCGATACCGATGTTGCCGCCGTCCGGTGCGAGGATCGCGGTGTTGATACCGATCAGTTCGCCGTTCAGGTTAACCAGCGCACCACCGGAGTTACCACGGTTGATCGCTGCATCGGTCTGGATGAAGTTTTCGTAGTTTTCGGCATTCAGGCCGCTACGCCCCAGCGCAGAGACAATCCCGGAAGTTACCGTCTCGCCCAGACCAAACGGGTTACCAATCGCTACGGTGTAATCACCCACGCGCAGTGCATCAGAATCCGCCATCTTAATTGCGGTCAGGTTTTTCGGGTTCTGGATTTGGATCAGCGCGATATCAGAGCGCGGATCTTTGCCAACCATCTTCGCGTCGAACTTACGGCCATCGCTCAGTTGAACTTTAATGACCGTCGCGTTATCAACAACGTGGTTGTTGGTGACGACATAGCCTTTATCGGCATCAATGATGACGCCGGAACCCAGCGCCATGAATTTCTGTTGCTGGCCGCCACCATTACCGCCCTGGCCACCCTGGCAGAACGGAGAGCTCTGGAACGGAGAACCTTCCTGGCAGAACGGAGAATCATCACCGAAGAACTGCTGGAAATTACGCGGCATACGCGGCGTATTAACGGTTGTGCTACCTTCTACGTTAATGCTGACCACTGAAGGCATCACCTTTTCGAGCATCGGTGCAAGGCTTGGCATCTGCTGGGCTGTCGTTGCTGAAGAAGTCTCAGCCGCCGTTGCAGAGAGCGGAGATAACGCCAAACCTAAACTCAGAGCCAGTGCACTCAGTGCTAATGTGTTTTTTTTCATGTATTTCAGTCTCGATTAACAGATAACGCAAAATTGCTGTGTTCTTCAGATTCGTTTTATAGCCTGAAGTTCCGAACTAAAGTTTCTGCAAAAGGTAAAAATTTATTGTTCGTCTTTACAAAAGCCTGGTTATTGTTCTACGGCCATCAGACGTCGGTATTCATCCCACGCATAGAGGTCGGTCATACCGCTGATATAATCCTGCAGCAGGCGGCAACGGTAATAATATTCCCATAGCGGAAACTCAGGAGAATCTGACGGTAATTTACTGACAGCCTCGACATAGGCCAGCCGATGGCGCGTCGAGAGTTTGTGGAATAAGCGCGATTCAATAGGGAAACGTTTCACCCGTTCTTTTTCTACCAGTTCAGTAAAGTCTGATAACGACAGGCTTAATAAAGGACGATAAATCTCTAATAATCCGCTAATGACCCGATAGCCCTGCAATTCAAGCTGCTCGACATCTGGATGGCTAAACACATGTTTTACAGCGACATTTTTATATAGCTTAAGAAGATCGCTGCATTCGCTGGCATCTTCCAATAATGCATGATTAAACGTTCCGGCGAAAATCGCAGGCAGATTATCAATAAATCGTTGTGCCGCGTAGGGTACCAGTTTATTTAGGGTGTTTACCCGTAAATACATAAAAAACTGATCTTCCGTACTGCGGCTTAAACTATTTGAGCGTGATTTTTCCCAGGCATTTTCAACCACCAGCGAAAAGAGCGAACCTTTCTCATGCTGGCCCCA
>ERZ812616.1832-NODE-1832-length-20682-cov-2.924322_pt1 | contig 20682 bp, 18 predicted proteins | sample MGYA00376249_ERZ812616 | MGnify/ENA primary metagenome ERZ812616 (study PRJEB26924, sample SAMEA4378265) | human gut metagenome | biome: human gut; feature: human-associated habitat; material: faeces | place: China | collected 2013 ...
GATGTGGATGATGGTCATTAGTACCAGTCTGAGTTCGTCCATGTTTGTCACCGGTGCGGCACCAAACGTGCTGGGTCTGGAGTTCGTCAGCAAAATTGCCGGTATCCAGATTAGCTGGTTGCAGTGGTTCCTCTGCTTCCTGCCGGTTGGGGTTATCTTGCTTATCATTGCGCCGTGGCTTTCCTACGTGCTGTACAAACCGGAAATCACACACAGTGAAGAAGTGGCAACCTGGGCGGGTGATGAACTGAAAACCATGGGTGCGCTGACACGCAGAGAGTGGACACTGATTGGCCTTGTATTGCTCAGCTTAGGTTTGTGGGTATTTGGCAGTGAAGTCATTAATGCTACTGCGGTTGGTCTGCTGGCAGTTTCGCTAATGCTGGCCCTGCACGTTGTGCCTTGGAAAGACATTACCCGCTATAACAGCGCATGGAACACACTGGTCAACCTGGCAACTCTGGTTGTGATGGCTAACGGCCTGACTCGTTCTGGTTTTATTGACTGGTTCGCCGGTACCATGAGTACGCACCTGGAAGGATTCTCACCAAACGCAACGGTGATTGTACTGGTTCTGGTGTTCTACTTTGCACACTACCTGTTTGCCAGCCTGTCTGCGCACACCGCAACCATGCTGCCGGTTATTCTGGCCGTCGGTAAAGGTATTCCGGGCGTACCAATGGAACAACTGTGTATCCTGCTGGTGCTGTCTATCGGTATCATGGGCTGTCTGACGCCGTATGCAACCGGTCCTGGGGTGATTATTTACGGCTGTGGCTATGTGAAATCAAAAGATTACTGGCGTCTTGGCGCAATCTTCGGGGTGATTTACATCTCTATGTTGCTGTTGGTTGGCTGGCCGATTCTCGCCATGTGGAACTAATACGTTCGCCAAACGCTGAATAAATCATCACGCCCGCCAGGTAAGCCCACCTGGCGGGCTTTTTTATGATTTAATAGATAGTATTCAGTGTATGTATGAGTTCCACACCCATTATGAAAGCATTCTGGCGTAACGCCGCGTTGCTCGCGGTTTCTCTGCTTCCCTTCTCTTCTGCCAACGCCTTAGCGTTGCAGGCAAAACAGTATGGCGATTTTGATCGCTATGTCCTGGCCCTCTCCTGGCAAACCGGATTTTGCCAGAGTCAACACGATCGAAATCGTAACGAACGAGATGAATGTCGCCTGCAAACCGAAACGACCAACAAAGCTGATTTTCTGACCGTACATGGTCTGTGGCCAGGATTGCCTAAATCGGTTGCTGCCCGTGGTGTTGATGAACGCCGCTGGATGCGCTTCGGTTGCGCTACTCGCCCAATCCCGAATCTACCAGAAGCGCGCGCCAGCCGAATGTGTTCATCGCCGGAAACCGGATTATCACTGGAAACGGCCGCTAAACTAAGTGAAGTCATGCCAGGAGCTGGCGGACGTTCCTGCCTGGAACGCTACGAATATGCCAAACACGGTGCCTGCTTTGGTTTTGATCCGGACGCATACTTCGGTACGATGGTACGCCTGAATCAAGAAATTAAAGAGAGCGAAGCCGGAAAATTCCTTGCGGATAATTACGGTAAAACAGTGAGCCGCCGTGACTTTGACGCCGCCTTTGCCAAAAGCTGGGGAAAAGAGAACGTGAAAGCAGTTAAGCTAACGTGCCAGGGTAACCCTGCGTATTTGACTGAAATTCAGATCTCGATCAAAGCTGACGCCATCAACGCTCCGCTTTCTGCAAACTCATTCTTGCCACAACCTCACCCAGGTAACTGTGGCAAAACCTTTGTGATTGATAAAGCGGGTTATTAATCATCTGATTTACAAAACACGCTAATTCGTCTTCCATAAACCAAGGCGATTAAGATTTATACATAATGCGCTGCATTGAGGAATTCCCTGAATGTGACGCAAATCACTTCAAAGAGTGAGCAACAGTCAGTATCATCATGTGAGTTAAACCCTCGCCGCCTGACGGTGAGGGTTTTCTTTTGGGTATGTTTATCTGCGACACTCGCAGCACCGACGACATGGAGTAAAAATGTCCAGACCAACTATCATCATTAACGACCTGGATGCCGAACGCATCGATATTCTGCTGGAGCAACCCGCCTATGCTGGTTTGCCAATCGCCGACGCGTTAAACGCAGAGTTGGATCGCGCCCAAATGTGTTCGCCAGAAGAGATGCCACACGACGTGGTGACAATGAACAGCCGGGTTAAATTCCGCAATCTTAGCGATGGCGAAGTGCGTGTGCGCACGCTGGTGTATCCGGCAAAAATGACCGATAGCAATACTCAGCTTTCCGTTATGGCTCCGGTAGGTGCCGCACTGCTGGGGCTGCGCGTTGGCGATTCCATTCACTGGGAACTTCCGGGCGGCGTTGCAACCCACCTTGAAGTGCTGGAACTCGAATACCAGCCAGAAGCTGCTGGCGACTACCTGCTTTAATCCCATCTGCACAAGCGATAACTCGCTTTGCCCAGAGGATGCACTCGCATCCTCTTTACGCAAAATCAGCAATTTTTCCTGGTTCTCACTGTTCACTTTTGCTGCAAAATTATTCCGTTTCGTTTGTGGGAATAACCATGGCAGAAGCATTTTACATCCTGATAGGATTTCTGATTATGGCGGCGATTATCGTCATGGCTGTCCTTTACCTCGAAAACCACTCCTGACGATCATATTGTTCCCCCGGCATCGCATTCACCAGACCTGAAACCGCCTTCTGCGCCGCCTCTGCGCTTTGTGCACCGGGTACCAGAATCACCTTACGGCACTCCTCTTCACGTTTTTCGAAAATCTCATATCCCCGGGCGGCCTCTTCAAACGGCATATAGTGGGTAACAATTTCTTCTGGTTTCAGTAATCCTTTCTCAATTAACGGTAATAATTCTCCCAGCCATGCGTGAACGTGGGTCTGTCCCATTTTAAACGACAACCCTTTATCAAAGGCGTCGCCAAACAGGAAACCGTGAATAAATCCAGCGTAGACGCCCGGTACGCTAACAATGCCGCCACGCCTGACCGCCGCAATACACTGACGCAACGCTTTACCGCTGCTGCCCTCCAGTTTCAGGTTAGTCAGCACCGTTTCCGTGGTGCTGCCTTTCGCTTCAAAACCGACGGCGTCTATTACTGCATCCACGCCCCGGTGACCTGCCGTTTGTTCAATAATTGACTGTGCCGGATCGCTGTCTTCATCAAAATTAATCGGGATCGCGCCGTAGCGGTCGGCGGCGAAATGCAAGCGGTAGGGATGATGATCAACAACAAAAATCTGTTCCGCACCGAGCAACCGTGCACAGGCGATTGTCAACAATCCCACAGGACCAGCACCATAGACTGCAACGCTTGAACCTTGTTGGATCTGCGCATTTTTTGCTGCCTGCCATGCCGTTGGCAGAATATCAGAAAGGAAAAGCGCTTTATCATCTGAAAGCAAAGGCGGTACTTTAAACGGCCCCACATTCCCTTTAGGGACGCGGACATATTCCGCCTGCCCACCAGGAACGCCGCCATACAGGTGACTATAACCAAACAATGCCGCTGGAGCTGGTATCTGTTTTTTATTGAGCGCAGCGCCTTTACCCGCATTGGTATTTTCGCAGGCGGCATATTGTTGCAATCGACAGAAAAAACAGTCGCCACAAGCAATGACGAACGGAATTACCACTCGGTCGCCTTTTTGCAAATTTTTTACGTCCTTTCCGGTTTCAACTACTTCCCCCATAAATTCATGACCAAAAATATCGCCATGTTTAACCTGAGGTATTTTGCCTCGATAAAGATGGAGGTCAGAGCCACAGATCGCCGTTGCCGTAATACGCAGAATAATATCATCTGCCTGTTCAACGCCCGGATCGGGAACATTTTCTACCTGAACGTGATGTGGGCCGTGATAAGTCAATGCTTTCATGCAACCTCCAGAGACAGTTCAAAAAAGAGTCAGTCTTTAAGGGTAGCTATCACAGCGGGAAAACGGGCGGTACCACAGGTTTTGGGAGAATTCCTGGTGTTCAGTGAGAATATATTCATCACAGAAACAGTTCGTAAGGAAAAAGAACCAGACAAATATCAGGGATAAATATTATAATCATGGCGAATGATTTGTTCATGATTAACAGGGAGAAAGGGTTATGTATAAGACAATCATTATGCCAGTTGATGTATTTGAAATGGAATTGAGCGACAAAGCTGTTCGCCACGCTGAATTCCTCGCCCAGGATGACGGAGTTATTCATCTACTTCACGTACTACCCGGGTCAGCCAGCCTGAGCCTGCACCGTTTTGCCGCTGATGTGCGTCGTTTTGAAGAGCATCTGCAACATGAAGCACAAGAACGTCTGCAAACGATGGTCAGCCACTTCACCATCGATCCTTCCCGCATTAAACAACATGTCCGTTTTGGTAGCGTGCGGGATGAAGTCAATGAGTTGGCAGAAGAACTGGGGGCTGATGTTGTAGTTATTGGTTCTCGCAACCCATCGATTTCGACCCATCTGTTAGGTTCTAACGCCTCGAGCGTGATCCGCCACGCCAATCTGCCGGTGCTGGTTGTGCGTTAATTGCCAGAATAAGTATCCCGCCCTGCCCGGAGCCATCCCGGCGGGGCTTTTTAATGCCATAAAAAAGCCGCCAGGTTTGACCCCGGCGGCTAAGCAATTGCAGGTGAATCTTACTTCTTCTTATGCAGTTTTGGTGCGAATCAGGTAGTCAAAAGCACTCAGAGAGGCTTTGGCACCTTCGCCAGTGGCGATGATGATCTGCTTGTACGGAACCGTCGTACAGTCACCCGCTGCGAACACGCCTTTCACGTTGGTTTCGCATTTCGCATCAATGATAATCTCGCCCATGCGGTTACGTTCGACTGCGCCTTCGAGCCAGTTGGTGTTCGGCAGCAGACCAATCTGGACGAAAATACCGGCCAGTTCGATGTTGTGAATATCGCCGCTGACACGATCTCGATATTCCAGACCAACGACTTTGCTGCCGTCGCCTTTCACTTCCGTGGTTTGCGCATTCAGAATAATGTCGACGTTTTTCAGGCTGCGCAGTTTGTCCTGCAGAACCTGGTCGGCTTTCATTTCTGGCGCAAATTCCAGCAGCGTTACGTGCTCAACGATACCCGCCAGGTCAATTGCCGCTTCCACGCCGGAGTTACCGCCGCCGATAACCGCTACGCGTTTACCTTTAAACAGCGGGCCGTCGCAGTGCGGGCAGTAGGTCACGCCTTTGGTGCGATACTGATCTTCGCCCGGAACGTTCATGTTGCGCCATTTTGCACCGGTCGCCACGATAATGCTGCGTGCTTTCAGTACCGCGCCAGAAGCTGTTTCAATCTGATGCAGACCACCTTCAACTGCTGCTGGGATCAGTTTGCTGGCGCTCTGGCTGTCGATCACATCAACGTCGTATTCATCAACGTGAACTTTCAGTGCGCCTGCCAGCTTCTGCCCTTCAGTCTTCGGTACAGAAATGTAGTTTTCGATATCAACGGTATCGAGGATCTGACCACCAAAACGTTCGCCCATCAGACCGGTACGGATGCCTTTACGTGCGGAGTAAATTGCTGCCGCTGCACCCGCCGGGCCGGAACCGACGATTAATACGTCATAAGCATCACGCTTGTTCAGCTCTTCTGCCGCACGTTTTTCCGCGCCAGTATCAATTTTGGCAACGATTTCAGTCAACGTCATGCGGCCCTGACCAAACTCTTTCCCGTTTACGAACACTGCCGGAACGCCCATCACGTTGCGATCGGTGATTTCGTTCTGGAAGGTGCCGCCGTCAATTGCAGTGTGCTTGATGCGCGGGTTCAGTACGCTCATCAGGTTCAGCGCCTGCACCACGTCCGGGCAGTTGTGGCAAGAGAGCGAGTAATAGGTTTCGAATTCAAAATCACCGTCAATATGGCGAATCTGCTCCAGCAGAGACTGCGCTTCTTTCGACGGATGACCACCGGTCCACAGCAACGCCAGTACCAGCGAGGTGAACTCGTGGCCCAGCGGAGAGCCTGCAAAACGTGGCCCCTGGTTGGAACCTGGGTTGGTGATCAGGAAAGACGGCTTACGCACCGGCAAGCTGTTATCTTCTTTAAAGGTGACTTTGTCTGACAGTTCTGCGATTTCAGCCAACAGTTCCTTGATTTCTGCCGATTTAGCGCTGTCATCCAGCGTGGCAATTAACTCAACAGGCTTGGTCAATTTCTCAAGGTAAGCCTTGAGTTGAGTTTTCATATTTGTGTCGAGCATGTTTATCTCCTGGGCTTTAAACATCATCATGCAAGCGGCCTCTGCGGCTACCTGGATGCAGCTTGCATCATGGTGCGGGGAAGAAAATCGGGTGCCGCAGCACCCGAAGAATTAGGTGAATTTCCGAAGTATTTCGCGTCAGAGCAAGGCGGCTAGCCTGTGAATCCCCGGGAGCTTACACAAGTAAGTGACCGGGGTGAGCGGGCGACGCCAACGCCGCTATGGCGTGAAAGACGAAGGAAATTTAGATTTTACCAACCAGGTCCAGAGACGGAGCCAGAGTTGCTTCACCTTCTTTCCATTTAGCCGGGCAAACTTCACCTGGGTGAGAAGCTACGTACTGTGCTGCTTTGATTTTACGCAGCAGGTCAGACGCGTCACGGCCAATGCCTTCAGCGGTAACTTCGATTGCCTGGATGATACCCTGCGGGTCAACAACGAAGGTCGCACGGTCAGCCAGACCTTCATCTTCACGCATGTTGTCGAAGTTACGGGTCAGGGCGCCAGTCGGGTCGCCGATCATCGCATATTTGATTTTAGCGATGGTTTCAGAGCTGCTGTGCCATGCTTTGTGGGTGAAGTGAGTATCGGTAGATACTGCGTATACGTCTACGCCCAGTTTCTGCAGTTCTTCGTAGTGGTCAGCAACGTCACCCAGTTCGGTCGGGCATACGAAAGTAAAGTCAGCCGGGTAGAAGAAGAAGACGCTCCAGCGGCCTTCGGTATCTTTTTCGGTGATTTCGATGAATTCGCCGTTTTTGAATGCCTGGTTTTTAAAAGGTTTAATTTTGGTGTTAATCAAGGACATCTATACTTCCTCCGTGTTTTCGATGAGATGTAAGGTAACCAATTTTTGCCGATTCGGCTAATGCGTTTCCATTATCAAATCGATAAGTTTTACCTTACAACCTTCGTAAGACAACTTTGTGAACTTTGCACCGCCAGCGGCGATAAAAAGTAAAATGGCCCCCTTTCCAGGTGACCGTGTAATCTGAACTACCCTTTGGTATCTTCAGTGCCTGCCTGCAGGCTGAGGTGTTGCCCTTACAAATGCAACAACGACATGGATTACAACACCCTCATAAACAAAGGGCAATCACCTGATCTAAGCTCTTACCTATGACAGTGATAGGTTATGCCTTTTACTCGACTTTTGCACTGACTGAAAAGGACAAATTAATGTTAAAAAAGATACTTTTACTGGCTCTGCTTCCTGCAATCGCCTTCGCAGAGGAACTTCCTGCTCCAGTAAAAGCGATTGAAAAACAGGGCATTACAATCATCAAAACATTCGATGCCCCCGGAGGAATGAAAGGTTATCTCGGAAAGTATCAGGATATGGGCGTCACCATCTACCTGACTCCAGATGGTAAGCACGCTATCTCTGGTTACATGTACAACGAGAAAGGTGAAAACCTGAGTAACACACTTATCGAAAAAGAAATTTACGCACCAGCCGGACGCGAAATGTGGCAACGGATGGAACAATCCCACTGGCTCCTCGACGGTAAAAAAGATGCGCCGGTCATTGTCTACGTCTTCGCCGATCCGTTCTGCCCATATTGTAAACAGTTCTGGCAGCAGGCGCGCCCGTGGGTAGATTCTGGCAAAGTGCAATTAAGAACATTGTTGGTTGGGGTTATCAAGCCAGAAAGCCCGGCGACAGCAGCGGCAATTCTTGCCTCCAAAGATCCCGCAAAAACCTGGCAACAATATGAAGCCTCTGGTGGCAAGCTTAAGCTAAACGTGCCTGCAAACGTAAGTACAGAGCAAATGAAAGTGTTAAGTGACAATGAGAAACTGATGGACGATCTGGGGGCAAATGACACGCCGGCTATCTATTACATGAGTAAGGAAAATACGCTACAACAGGCCGTGGGGTTGCCCGATCAGAAAACGCTTAATATCATTATGGGGAATAAATAAAAGGTAATTCATGGATGGTTGAACTATATCCCTGCTTTTCAACCATCCTAAAAAAGCATGAATTGCTCGCTCTGCCCTAAGTGGCTGTGCTATTTTAGAAAAACTTAATCCTGAGTTAAGCAAAAAAACATAATCAATAAAAATATATACGCAAAAAACATTGATTAAGTGAATATATCATGGAAGAAAAATATAACCGGAGTAGTGTATGGCCAATCTCTACGACTTGAAAAAGTTCGACTTAAATCTTCTTGTCATATTTGAGTGTATTTACCAGCATTTAAGCATTAGCAAAGCTGCTGAATCACTATATATCACCCCATCAGCCGTGAGCCAGTCGTTACAACGCTTACGTGCGCAATTTAATGACCCTTTATTCATTCGCTCAGGAAAAGGTATCGCGCCGACGACAACAGGGTTAAATCTGCATCACCATCTTGAGAAAAATCTCAGAGGCCTTGAACAAACAATTAATATAGTCAATAAGTCCGAACTAAAGAAAAACTTTATTATCTACGGCCCTCAGCTCATTTCTTGCTCTAATAATAGTATGCTGATCCGCTGCCTACGGCAAGATTCCTCTGTCGAGATTGAGTGCCATGATATCCTCATGTCAGCAGAGAATGCTGAAGAACTGTTGGTTCACCGCAAAGCCGATCTGGTGATCACCCAAATGCCAGTGATCAGCCGTTCCGTCATTTGCATGCCATTGCATACGATTCGCAATACTCTAATTTGTAGTAATAGGCATCCACGAATTACTGACAATAGCACTTATGAACAAATTATGGCAGAAGAGTTCACCCAATTAATATCTAAATCAGCAGGGGTTGATGATATTCAAATGGAAATAGACGAGAGATTTATGAATCGCAAAATCTCATTTCGTGGTTCCTCTTTGCTGACAATCATTAATAGCATTGCAGTTACAGATTTACTGGGAATAGTCCCCTATGAACTTTATAATTCCTACCGTGACTTTCTTAACTTAAAAGAGATAAAACTAGAACATCCGTTACCTTCAATAAAGCTTTACATTTCCTATAATAAATCTTCTTTAAATAATTTGGTGTTCTCCAGATTTATTGACCGTCTAAATGAGAGTTTTTGATATATAACTACAGACAGCTACTATAACTTTCATCTATTTATTCACAGCGCGAATGAAAAATAAAACACTCTGCTTTACAGTGTTTACTTTATAATTAACAGACTTATCTCACTGATCACCCTGTAACGTTCAGAGAGCGTCTTCAGATGTCTATTTATAAAATTCCTCTTCCGCTCAATATTCTGGAAGCTGCACGAGAGCGTATTACCTGGACACTCAACACCCTACCCCGCGTTTGTGTCTCATTTTCTGGCGGCAAAGACTCTGGTTTAATGCTGCATCTGACAGCCGAACTTGCCCGACAAATGGGCAAAAAAATCTGCGTTTTGTTTATCGACTGGGAGGCGCAATTCTCTTGCACCATTAACTATGTTCAGTCCCTGCGCGAGTTGTACACCGATGTCATCGAAGAGTTTTACTGGGTTGCGCTCCCGCTTACGACGCAAAATTCCCTTTCACAATACCAACCCGAATGGCAGTGCTGGGAACCTGATGTCGAATGGGTACGTCAACCTCCCCAAGATGCGATAACCGACCCTGACTTTTTCTCCTTTTACCAGCCAGGCATGACCTTCGAACAATTTGTACGTGAGTTTGCCGAATGGTTTTCACAAAAACGTCCGGCGGCGATGATGATCGGCATCCGTGCGGATGAGTCCTACAACCGTTTTGTCGCCATCGCCAGTTTAAATAAACAACGTTTTGCCGACGATAAACCCTGGACTACGGCCGCACCAGGCGGTCATAGCTGGTACATTTACCCCATTTACGACTGGAAAGTGGCTGATATCTGGACCTGGTATGCAAATCATCAAAGTCTCTGCAACCCACTGTATAACCTAATGTATCAGGCAGGCGTTCCTCTGCGTCATATGCGAATTTGCGAACCTTTTGGCCCGGAGCAACGACAAGGATTATGGCTCTATCACGTTATCGAACCGGATCGCTGGGCTGCTATGTGCGCACGAGTCAGCGGGGTAAAAAGTGGCGGCATTTACGCCGGACATGACAATCATTTCTATGGGCATCGGAAAATCCTCAAGCCAGAACATTTAGACTGGCAAGAATATGCATTATTGCTGCTCAATAGCATGCCGGAAAAAACAGCTGAGCATTACCGCAATAAAATCGCCATTTATTTGCACTGGTATCAGAAAAAAGGCATCGAGGTTCCACAAACCCAGCAAGGGGACATTGGCGCGAAAGATATCCCCTCCTGGCGGCGGATATGCAAAGTTTTACTCAATAACGATTACTGGTGTCGGGCATTATCATTTAGCCCCACAAAATCGAAGAACTATCAGCGTTATAACGAACGGATAAAAGGAAAACGTCAGGAATGGGGGATACTATGCAACAACGATTAACGCAGGATTTAACGCAATTTCTCGCCAGCTTGCCGGAAGATGATCGCATCAAAGCGATTAATGAAATCCGCATGGCGATCCATCAGGTTAGCCCCTTTCGTGAAGAGCCAGTGGATTGCGTTCTGTGGGTTAAAAACAGCCAACTTATGCCTAATGATTACAACCCAAACAACGTGGCACCACCCGAAAAAAAACTGCTGCAAAAATCCATTGAAATAGATGGTTTTACCCAACCCATTGTGGTCACACATACGGATAAAAATGCCATGGAAATCGTGGATGGTTTTCACCGCCATGAAATTGGTAAAGGCTCATCATCATTAAAATTACGCTTAAAAGGTTATTTGCCGGTGACCTGTCTGGAAGGTACGCGTAATCAACGCATCGCCGCGACTATTCGTCATAATCGCGCTCGTGGACGCCATCAAATCACCGCCATGTCGGAAATCGTCCGTGAACTTAGCCAGTTGGGATGGGACGATAATAAAATTGGCAAAGAGCTGGGAATGGACAGCGACGAAGTGCTGCGCCTGAAGCAAATTAACGGCCTGCAAGAGTTGTTTGCCGACCGTCAATATTCCCGCGCCTGGACGGTTAAATAGCTAAAGCTGGCGCAGGCGTTCAGCTGCTGCCAGCAACGTCGATTCCTTCTTGGCAAAACAGAGACGAATCAGTTTATGTGGGAAGGGATCGGCGCAAAACACCGACAGCGGAATCGCCGCTACGCCGTGCTCCTGCGTCAGCCACTGGCAAAACTCAACATCATCCAGGGTAGAAACCGCGCTGTAATCCACCAGCAAAAAGTATGTACCTTCACACGGTAAAATCTCCAGCCGGCTTTCATTTAAAGCATTCACCAGAATATCGCGCTTCTGGCGATAAAAGTCCGGTAACGCAAGATAATGCTCAGGTTCTGCACGTAGCATATCAGCAAGCGCCAGCTGTGCCGGGGTATTCACCGAAAAGGTCAGATACTGATGTACCTTGCGAATTTCGGCGCTGATGGGCGCTGGCGCAACACAATAACCCACTTTCCAGCCGGTCATATGATAGGTCTTGCCAAATGAAGAAACCGCCACTGCCCGCTCACGCAGCTGCGGATGCGCCAGCACACTGGCATGGCCCTGTTGTGAAAAGTTGATGTGCTCGTAGACTTCATCGCTAATGACAAAAATCTCGTGCCCGGCGATCGCCTGCCACAAAGCGGCGAAATCAGCCTGCTGCCAGACAGTTGCACTGGGGTTATGCGGAGTGTTGAGGATCACCAGTCTGGTGCGCTCGCTTAATAATGCGGCAAATTCCTGCCAGTCAACGCGAAAATGCGGTGGTTGCAGTGCCATACGCTTCACTATTCCCCCAGAAAGCGCGATGGCGGGGGCGTAACTGTCATAGCTGGGATCAAAACAAATCACTTCATCGCCATTGCGCACCAGTGCGGTAATCGCCGCGTATAACGCTTCCGTCGCCCCTGCCGTTACGGTGATATCGCTATCGGCATCTGGTTGATAGCCATACAAACGTTCCGTTTTCTGAGCAATCGCCTCGCGCAAGGCCTGCACGCCGGTCATGGGCGCGTATTGGTTTGCCCCCTGTGCAACGTGGTGCGCCAGCCGCTCCTGTAAATAGCGCGGACCATCAAAATCAGGAAAGCCTTGCGACAGGTTAATCGCCTGGTGTTGCTGCGCCAGCGCGCTCATCTGGGTGAAAATAGTGGTGCCAAGTTGTGGAAGTTTGCTTTGTGGAATCAGAGGGTTATTTGTCATTTTTATTGTACCTGACTAAGTTGCGTGTTGAAGGCACTATAACACGATGCTAGTATTTGGCAATCAAGACGTTTAGATGTCTAAATAAAACAATAAGGACAACACAACATGCCTCACAATCCTATCCGCGTGGTCGTCGGCCCGGCTAACTACTTTTCACATCCAGGAAGTTTCAATCACCTGCACGATTTTTTCACTGATGAACAACTTTCTCGCGCGGTGTGGATCTACGGCAAACGCGCCATTGCTGCGGCGCAAACCAAACTTCCGCCAGCGTTTGGACTGCCAGGGGCAAAGCATATTTTGTTTCGCGGTCATTGCAGCGAAAGCGATGTACAACAACTGGCGGCTGAGTCCGGTGACGACCGCAGCGTGGTGATTGGCGTCGGTGGCGGTGCACTGCTCGACACCGCGAAAGCCGCCGTCTCGGTCTGCCGTTTGTTGCCGTTCCGACGATCGCCGCCACCTGCGCCGCCTGGACACCGCTCTCCGTCTGGTATAATGATGCCGGACAGGCGCTGCATTATGAGATTTTCGACGACGCCAATTTTATGGTGCTGGTGGAACCGGAGATTATCCTCAATGCACCGCAACAATATCTGCTGGCGGGGATCGGTGACACGCTGGCGAAATGGTATGAAGCGGTGGTGCTGGCTCCGCAACCAGAAACGTTGCCGCTAACCGTGCGACTGGGGATCAATAATGCGCAAGCCATTCGCGACGTCTTGTTAAACAGTAGCGAACAGGCGCTGAGCGATCAGCAAAATCAACAGTTAACGCAATCATTTTGCGATGTGGTGGATGCTATTATTGCTGGTGGTGGGATGGTTGGTGGTCTGGGCGATCGTTTTACGCGTGTGGCGGCAGCTCATGCCGTGCATAACGGTCTGACCGTGCTGCCGCAAACCGAGAAGTTTCTCCACGGCACCAAAGTCGCCTACGGAATTCTGGTGCAAAGCGCCTTGCTGGGTCAGGATGATGTGCTGGCGCAATTAACTGGAGCGTATCAGCGTTTTCATCTGCCGACTACACTGGCGGAGCTGGAAGTGGATATCAATAATCAGGCGGAGATCGACAAAGTGATTGCCCACACCCTGCGTCCGGTGGAGTCCATTCATTACCTGCCAGTCACGCTGACACCAGATACGTTGCGTGCAGCGTTCAAAAAAGTGGAATCGTTTAAAGCCTGACGTACAAATTTAGCAGCAGCGCGCGCCGCCTTTTCCACCGTAGCGCGCGTCCTGCCGCTCACGGAAAAACTCTTCGTAGGTCATCGGCGTTTGATCGGGATGGTTAACCCGCATATGTTCGACATAGTTGTCGTAATCAGGCATACCAATCATCAGCTTCGCCGCCTGACCTAAATATTTTCCGGCTTTTGCCAGTGAATCAAACATCTTGGCCTCCGCTAACCATGTTGCTGAAAGAGTGCCGGATGCGGCGTGAACGCCTTATCCGGCCTACAAATGCTATCAACGCGCTCGGTCAGTCCCCTCGCCCCACCGGGGAGAGGGTTAGGGTGAGAGGGAACCCTGGGCACTAAGCCAACATTCGCCAACATCCCCCCCTCACTCTGACTTTAGTGTGCGCCTTTTGCCTGCGCCACGATCTCCTCGACATTTTCCGGCATTGGTTCATACGGCGTTTCTTTCGCCGTTGGCTTCGGATCTTTCAATGCCGCAAGTGCCGTCTTAATCGAGAACAGTGCCAGAACCACCACGACCACCATAAAGAAGATGGTTAACCCGGCATCCAGACGGTTGTTGAACACCAGTTGCGCCAGCTGTGACTCAGTATACTGCGACGGAATATTGCCGCTGTCGATCATTGCCTGGAACTTATTAGCAATGGCCAGGAAGCCGACTTTCGCATCCGGGCTAAACGCTTTCTGCCAGCCTGCGGTCAGGGTACAAATCAGCAGCCAGGCCGTTGGTACCAGCGCCACCCAGGCGTAACGTTGACGTTTCATCTTGAACAACACCACGGCACAGAGCATCAGCGCCATCCCTGCCAGCATCTGGTTGGCAATACCAAACAGCGGCCACAGAGTGTTAATGCCGCCCAGCGGATCGACCACGCCCTGATGGAGGAAGTAGCCCCACGCCAGTACGCACAGCGCTGTTGCCAGCAGGTTAGCAGGCAGTGAATCGGTCCGCTTCAGGCCAGGAGACACCACGCCCAGCAGATCCTGCAACATAAAGCGCGCAGCACGCGTACCTGCATCCACCGCCGTCAGAATAAACAGTGCTTCAAACAAAATGGCGAAGTGATACCAGAACGCCACATCCATCATGCCGCCCAGCGCGCCGTGCAGAATGTAGGCCATCCCCACCGCCAGCGTCGGCGCACCGCCCGCACGGGAAATGATCGACTGTTCACCCACTTCGCTGGCAATCTGGTTTAGCGTATCTGGTGTAATGCTAAAGCCCCAGCTACTCACCACCTGCGCGGCAGAAGCGACCACATCCGCCGTCCCTGCCGGAGCCAGCACCGCCATCGGGCTGTTCATGGCAAAATACACGCCCGGATCGATGATACAGGCGGAAACCAGCGCCATAATCGCCACGAAGGATTCCATTAACATCCCACCGTAGCCGATAAAGCACGCCTGCCCTTCGTTCGCCAGCATCTTCGGCGTGGTCCCAGAAGAGATCAGCGCATGGAAGCCAGACACCGCGCCACAGGCGATGGTGATAAACAGGAACGGGAACAGGTTACCGGTCCATACCGGGCCAGTGCCATCGACAAATTTGGTCAGCGCAGGCATGGTCAGCGTCGGGCGCATAATCAAAATGCCTACCGCCAGACCGACGATAGTCCCGATTTTCAGGAAGGTAGAGAGGTAGTCACGCGGGGCCAGCAGTAACCACACCGGCAGCACCGCCGCCACAAAACCGTAACCCACCAGCATCCAGGTCAACTGCACGCCGGTAAAGTCAAAGTACGGTGCCCAGGTCGGACTTTCTGCCACCCAGCCGCCAGAGATAATGGCGAAAATCAGGAATACCAGACCGATGACCGACACTTCGCCAATACGCCCCGGACGCATAAACAGCGCCAGCGGAATGGTGAACGCAACGGTATATGTTCCCCACGGGCTATGAGTCAGGGCTTTCACCACGATCATCGCCAGCACTGCAAGGATAATGACCATGATCATAAAGCAGGCCACCAGCGCAATCACCCCGGCGGTTGGCCCCATCTCTTCTTTGACCAGCTCACCCAGCGAGCGACCGTCACGGCGCGTAGAAACAAACAGCACCATGAAATCCTGCACCGCACCGGCGAGAACCACCCCAGCGAGCAGCCAGATCATCCCCGGCAGGTAGCCCATTTGCGCCGCCAGTACCGGCCCCACCAGCGGACCTGCTCCGGCAATGGCCGCAAAATGGTGACCGAACAGCACTTTCTTGTCCGTCGGCACATAGTCCAGCCCGTCGTTATGGCGCACCGCTGGCGTCATACGCGTCGGGTCAACCGCCAGCACATTTTTGGCGATATACAGCCCATAAAAACGGTAAGCGATCAGATAGATACAGACCGACGCCACCACAATCCACAGCGCGTTGATCTGTTCCCCACGATTTAAAGCAATGTATCCCAGAGCAAATGCTCCCATTACAGAGAGCACTGTCCAGACGAGGTATTTCCCTGATTTGTTCATAGTTGTTATCCGTGTGCGTGTCCATAGAGATGTTACATTTTGTTTCTATAACATCTTTGTACAATTTAACAACACAGCAACCATGTAAATCGGAGTTGAAACCAATATTTAACTTAACAATGTTAACTCGATCACTCCGTTAACCGAGTTTTCCTGCAATCTCATCTAATTCTGTCGGGTTCATCCCAAAACTGCCGTACCCAGCCGACAAGTGCAGCAACGCCGCCCCTGTTCATCGAAAACGACGATTTCCCAGCTCTGATTTTGCCGACCAAGATGCAGCGGCTGGCAGACGCCGCGTACCTTTCCCTCAGACACCGGGCGATGGTGTGTTGCATTAAGTTCTGTGCCTACCACACACTGTCCGTCGCGGGTCATCATAAATCCGGCCATCGATCCCAGCGTTTCCGCCAGCGCCGCCGACGCGCCGCCATGTAGTAAACCGAACGGCTGATGAGTACGGGTATCAACCGGCATTTCGGCTTCCAGCACATCATCGCCCAGACGGGTATACACAATTCCCAGATGCGCCACCATTGTGTTATCGCTGGTGGCGTTCAGTTCGTCGAGCGTTAAATGGCGTTTCCAGATCATGCTTATGCCCCCAGCGTTGAGCCGCCATCGACCACAATATCCTGTAGGGTAATATGGCTGGCGAGGTCAGAGGCGAGGAACAAAATCGTGTTGGCGATCTCTTGTGGACGGGCGATTTTCCCCAGCGGAATGCCGAGTTTAAACTGCTCGCCAAAGCCGCGAATACGCTGTTCTTCGGCGTCATCGCTCACCCACAGCGTGCGTTGCATATCGGTGTCGGTGGAGCCAGGCGAAACCACATTACAGCGCACGCCGCTACCCGCCAGTTCCAGCCCGACGCTCAACGCCAGGCTTTTCAGCGCCGCTTTCGATGCGCCATAAGCACTCATGCCAATACGCGGCGTGTGCGCGGCGTCGGACGCCACAGTGACAATCGCCCCGCCCCGCTGACGGCGAAACTGATTCATGGTTTGCTGGAACAGGTTAAACGCACCGCCGACGTTAACCGCAAAAGTCTGCTGCCAGTCCTCTTTACTGAGCTGATCGGTCGCGCCCATGCGTAAAATTCCCGCCGCATTGACCAGCGCGTCCAGTCGCTCCGTTTCAGCTAACAGTCGCTGACACACTTGCGCGACCTGCGCAGCGTCGGCAACATCCATCACTTCGGTCGCAAAGGGATATTGCTCCTGAGTGAACGCTTGATCAAAACCTGTAACTTTCGCTCCCGCCTCAACAAACGCCAGCGCCGTGGCGTAGCCGATACCTTTACCTGCGCCGGTTACCCAGACATTTTTACCGCTGAAATCCATTATTTCACCTCGCGGGAGAGTAGCTTCCACCAGGCGTCGATGGTCGGGTTTTTCGCCAGCATGACAAAGTCGATATCACCATGCACTTTGCGCCAGCGCGCCGCCAGCGCCATCATGCGCACCGAATCCAGACCGTAGTCGATCAGGTTGTCGTCATCGAACGGTTCATCGGACTCGTCCAGCAACGGCAGGATCACCTCACGCAGCGCCGCTTTGCTGGCGGGGATAGGTGCTGGCAGTAATTCTTCAGTCATCACCACCCGGCCAGAACGTCCGGCCACATATTTCAGCGACATCAAATGCTCGTCACGGCTGAAATCGGCCAGCGCATCCGCCACCATAAACGGTTTAATATCGCGCATAAATGCGTCGGTTGCGGTGGTCATACAGCCAATGTGGGCATATACCCCGGTAATAATCAGCTGGTTACGTCCACTCTCTTTCAGCATTTGCTCCAGCGGAGAACGATGAAACGCGCTGTAGCGCCACTTCACCAGCACCGTGTCGTCGGCATCTGGCGTCAGGCGATCCACCACCTTTTGCTGTTCCGGCGAGCGGGTCAGGCCCGGCCCCCACATATCATTCAACAGCGCCCGATCTTCATCGCTCTGCTCTTTCGGCTGGGCGGTGTAATAAACCGGGATATTGTGCTGTTTGCAGTAGTCGCGCAGCGCAGCAATATTCGCGATCACCTGCTCCATCATCGGGCAGTTCTCGCCCCAGAAGCTGACAAAATAGTCCTGCATATCATGGATTAACAACGCGGCACGTTGCGGTTCAAAGGCCCAGTCAACTTTATTCTGCGGAATATCGTGAGACTCCGGCAGTGCGTAAGCCTGTAATTTTGGAATAGCCATCGTGTTCTCTCCTTCAGGCTGATGCGCGTGACGCCAGCCACTGACGTAATTGTTTTTTATCGACTTTCCCGACCGCCGTCAGCGGAAGTGAATCCACACACTCCACGCGATCCGGTAATTTAAATTCGGCAATACCCTGTTCACGCAGGAAACGACGCACCTGCACCGCGCGCAGCGGCTCTTTTACCACCAGATAAGCGCAGCTTTTTTCGCCCATCAGCTCATCTTCCATGCTCACCAGTGCGGCGTAGATCACCGCCGGGTGGCGCAGCAGCAGGTTTTCGATCTCTTCGGCAGCGATCTTCTCGCCGCCACGGTTAATCTGATCTTTCTCGCGCCCCTGCACGGTGATGTAACCCTCTGGATCAATAGAGATCAGATCGCCGGAACAGTAAAAACCGTTGGCATCAAAGGCGCTGGCATTGTGCTGTGGACTTTTGTAATAGCCGCGGAAGGTGTACGGCCCGCGCGTCATCAGGCGTCCGACTTCCCCTTGCGGCAGTGGATTTCCTTCGGCATCGGCAACCCATACTTCGTCATCCGGACACATTGGGTAACCCTGGGTATGGATAATTTTCTCCGCGCTATCATCAAGTCGGGTGTAGTTCACCAGCCCTTCCGCCATGCCAAACACCTGCTGCAACTGACAGCCAATCTCAGCGGGAATACGCGCCGCAAGGGTGGCAGAAAGACGTGCGCCGCCGACCTGTAACAGTTTCAGCGAGGCAAGCTGCGCCCGGCTTTCGCCTTCGATCAGCGCCTGCAACCACAGGCTGACTGCGGGTGGCACCAGCGCGGTAACGTTAACCTGATGTTTTTCAATCAATGGGAAACAGAGCGTGGCGCTGGAATCGGCCGCCAGAACAACCGTTCCTCCGGCAAGAAAGACGCCCAGCGATCCTGGCGAACTCATGGCGTAGTTATGAGCCGCCGGGATCGCGCACAGGTAGCGTGTCTGTTGTGTGAACTGACAAATCTCGACGCTACGACGCACGCTGTAGTAGTAGTCGTTATGAGTGCGCGGGATCAGTTTCGGTGTGCCGGTGGTGCCACCGGAAAGCTGGAAATAGGCCACTTCATCAGCAGGTGATGGCGTGGCAGTAAAATCCTCAGCCGGATGGTTAATCGCATCCTGCAAGTTATGCTCACCGCTGTCGTTGAGCAGTTGCACCACGCGAATGGAGGAATGTTCTGTGACGAAAGTATTGAGGAAATCATCCCCGCTAAACAGCGCATGTTGGCGATCGGCAATCAGCAATGCGGGTTCAATCTGGCTGGCATAGGCGTTCAGTTCACTACGCTGATGGCTGAACAACGCCAGCACCGGCGCAACGCCCAGTTTCAGCAGCGCGAAAAAGGTAATATACAATTCAGCGACGTTACCCAGTTGTACCAGCGCGGTTTCACCAGGTTTAATGCCCTGACGGCGTAAACTACACGCGAGGTTATCCGCCGCCTGATTCAGCTCCCGATAACTCAACTGTCGCTCGCCGTCGATAACCGCGATGCTGTCACTCGCAGCATGTCGCGTCAGAATGTCGGTCAGCGGCAAATCCTGCCAGTAGCCTTTTTCCCGATAGCGACGGGCAAACTCTTCCGGCCAGCGGGTGAATGGAATGCTCATCCTCGCTCCTTAATGCAATCCAAAAACGTTCAACATGGTAGAAAGTTTGACGCCTGTTTCGCGCCACTCACCCAACGGTGACGACGCAGGCACAATCCCCGCTCCGGCAAACAGACGCACCTGATTTTCCCGCAGCTTCGCGCAGCGGATGGTCACCACCCATTCGCCGTTACCTTCGCTGTCACACCAACCCACAATGCCGCCAAACAGTTCGCGGTCGAACGGTTCCAGTTCAGCAATAACCTGGGTCGCGGCCTGATGCGGGAAACCGCTCAGCGCGGGGGTCGGATGCAGCAGACAGGCCAGAGTCAGTGCGTTTTCTTGCGAATTCGCTTTACCTTCAAAGGGAGTTGCGAGATGCCACAGCGTCGGCGTGGTGATCAGCTGTGGAGAAGAAGGAACGTGTAACTCACTACTGCGTTCGCGCAGTACCTCTTTCATCGCCTGAGTCACCAGTTCATGTTCATGGCGATCTTTTTCTGACGCCAGCAGACGATTACCTGCTTCGCGATCGAGCACTTCATCCGGCTGACGACGCGCGGAACCGGCTAACGGAATGGAGCTAAAACGCTCGCCGTCTTTACGTAGCAGCAGTTCCGGGCTGGCCCCCAGCAGGACGCCACCATCAGCCAGCGGAACATGGAAGTTGTAACTAACCGGGTTTTGCGCAATCAACCGTTCCAGCAATACGCCACTATCAATGGCGGCGTCAGTGGTGATATCAATCAACCGTGACAACACCACTTTGTCGACCTGCGGCGTGGCGGTAAGTGCGGCGGCG
>ERZ812616.1846-NODE-1846-length-20585-cov-2.741841_pt1 | contig 20585 bp, 19 predicted proteins | sample MGYA00376249_ERZ812616 | MGnify/ENA primary metagenome ERZ812616 (study PRJEB26924, sample SAMEA4378265) | human gut metagenome | biome: human gut; feature: human-associated habitat; material: faeces | place: China | collected 2013 ...
TAAAGCCTTAACTATTGCGATATTGGTATTTATCGCATCACTTCCACCCTTCAATATGACACAGTTGCCTGTCTTAAAACACAGACCAAAGGCATCTGACGTGACATTTGGGCGAGCCTCAAAAATGATTCCCACAACACCGATTGCAACTCTTCTTTTTCCGATAATAAGGCCATTAGGACGCTTTGACATAGACATCACTTCCCCAATTGGGTCTGCAAGCTTTGCTATCTGTCTGAGTCCGTCAGCCATGCCAAGGAGCCTGTCATGGTCAAGTGAGAGCCTGTCAATCATGCTCTTTGCCTTCATATTTTCCTCTGCTGTGGCCACATCCCTTTTGTTTGCCTCAAGGATTTCTTTTTCTGCCTTAAGCAGATTGTCCGCTGCATCGTTTAATACCTTATTCTTGATATCTGTATCCAGTGTTCCTATCTTTACTCTGGCCTCGTATGCATCCGCACAAATTTTTTCTAAATCATTCATCAATAAACACCTCTCTCTTATCTGTTATTACCCCATCTAATTGTACGTCATATTCATCTTCAAACGTCACGCTGCTAAGTAACTGGAAATCGTAGCCCACTCCAACTGCCATAACAGTGTCTCTTTTTGTAAAAGACGATAAATATCTGTCATAAAAGCCCTTTCCATAGCCGATTCTGTAACCGGTACCCGAGAAGGCAAGCCCCGGCACTATCATAAGCGCCCTGCCATCCGCCTGCGTATACTCCTTCGTCATATCAGGCTCTTTAATATTAAATGAACCACAATTAAGCTCATCAAGGCTTCTTACCCTGTAAAAGGACATTGTATTGCCCGAAACCCTCGGATAATATATCCTTTTTGCCTTGTTTATTAAATAGGTAAAATACTCATCAGTATTCACTTCATTTCTGATAGCTGAATACAAAAGTATGTTGTCATAATCTCTGTCAAGCTCTGATACCATGAGTCTTTTATAAATGTCATGGCTCATGTTGTGGCACTCATCAGCGCCCAGAAGGTCTCTTTGCTTTTTAAGCCTGCTACGAATTTCTTTTTTTGTTTCCATATTTCTCGCCGAGGTTCTCAACCGAACCGTCATCGTTTACCATATCGATATTGTTGAGCTGGTTTCTTAAATTCTTCTTCACGTTTGCTATATACTCCTTGCGCAAAAGATCCTGCTCCTTTTTCTCTGCCTCAGAAAGTCCCTCTGCCTGTGACTTTCTGTAAAGCTCATTGATTCGCTGTATTTTTTCCTGTGTCATAGCACTCTCCTGATTTCAAATTATAAGCTGATTACTGGCCGCCTGTAGATGTAGGTGCCATCTCTCTTTGTATATAATCCGCAAGCACAAACTCTGCATCCTTTGCCCTGTGGAAAAGTGTTCCTGTATATCTGCCATTCATAATGTCATATAAAATCCCCATATTGCCGCCGTTTGCGATAATCATATCGGCGCCGGAATATGTGGCAATCTTTGCCGCTGTAAGCTTTGTCGCCATGCCGCCGGTTCCGACATCACTGCCGGTTGATGACTTTGCCATGCCAAGTATTTTCCTGTCAAGCGTATCAACCTCTCTGATAAGCTTTGCATCCGGATTGTCATGAGGATCATCGGAATACAGACCATCTATATCAGATAGCAGTATGAGCAGATCAGCCTTCGTGATTGATGTAACAATAGCAGACAGCGTATCATTGTCACCAAACTGCATCTCGTATGTGCTTACCGTATCATTTTCATTGACAATAGGCACCACATTCAGATCAAAAAGCTCCTCAAATGTATTCATAACATTGCGTCTGGAAACAGGATTGACTATGGTATTCTTTGTCATGAGCACCTGTCCGGAATTCTGATTATACTCGGAAAAAAGCTTCTGATATGTCATCATCAGCCTGCCCTGTCCCACTGCGGCGCATGCCTGCTTTATTGAAATATCGCTCGGGCGCTCCTTTATGCCTATCACATCACGTCCAACCGCGATAGCGCCGGAGCTTACGAGACACACATCCATACCGCTGTTTCTGTAATCACATATCGAGCGCACCAGACGCTCCATCTTTGAAAAATTGAGGCTTCCCGTCTCTGCATGTGTCAGCGTCGATGAGCCTATCTTTATTACCACTCTTTTATAATTGTCTAAAAAACTCATTTCTATCATCTTTCTTATTGTAAGTCTAAATGCATACATAATTACATTACGCATACATTTACTACTTTACCATATATTCATGCAAAATACAAAATCATTTTTACTACTGTCTCATTTTTTTATTCTGTGTTATTATATTTATGCTTTTACTATGTAAGCTTTAACTATAAATAATTTACAATCAGGAAATTAATAAAGGATGCATTATGAAAAATAAACTGAAACACCTTGTCCCTGTCCTTTTGGTTCTTGCCACAATAACAGGCAGCCTGTCTGCATGTGAATTAAAGCCCAAGGCTCAGCAGAAGGTTTCAAAACAGGGCTTCTACTTTGACACGATAATACAGATTACGCTTTATGGCACTACCGACGAGAAATACATAGACGACTGCTTTGATATGGCAAAGAAATATGAGGATATGCTGTCAAACACAGTTAGTTACTCAGAGGTGAGCAAAATAAATGACGCTGCCGGCAAAGAATATGTCACAGTAAGCAATGATACTCTTGAGCTCATCAAAAAAGGCATCGAATACGGCGAAACAAGTGACGGCAGGTTTGATATCACTATAGGAAAGCTGTCTGATTTGTGGAATTTTTCCGAAATAGCTGAAAATACCGACTCTAAAGATAATGAGGTGGATGCATCAGTCGTTCCGTCTGATGCGCAGATACAAAGCGAGCTGTCACATGTAAATTACCACAATATACAGATTAACGGAAACGATGTGATGCTAACCGATTCAAAAGCAAAGCTTGACCTTGGTGGAATCGCTAAGGGCTTTATTGCCGATAAGATGAAGGCTTATTTACAGTCCAAAAAAATCACCTCAGGCATCATAAACCTGGGTGGCAATGTCCTCACCGTCGGTGAAAAATCCGACGGAAGTGATTATACAGTTGGCATACAAAAGCCCTTCGACGAGAGTGGTGAGCCCATATGTACCGTCAAGATCAAGGACAAATCCGTTGTCACCTCCGGCATCTACGAGCGGTACTACAGAGTAGACGGCAAGCTATATCACCATATACTTGACACCACAACCGGCTATCCTGTCAAAAACAATCTGTACTCTGTCACCATCATAAGCGACTCCTCCTGCGACGGAGATGCCTTAAGCACCACATGCTTTGCTCTTGGCATTGATAAAGCAAAGGAGCTTATCAATTCCCTTTCCGGTGTAGAGGCAATATTTGTGACAGATGATTATAGTATTATCACGACATCAGATGAATACGAAGTAAGCACAAAATAGCTGCAAGCTTATAAAAAAGCTGCCACATATCATAATGATATGTGACAGCTTTTATTCATTACAGAATAATCTTCTTTGGACACTTCTCTGCGCAGATTCCGCAGCCTGTACATTTCTCCTGATCAATATAAGCTACATTGTCTACTACATGGACAGCATCTGACGGACAGTTCTTCTCGCACAGATGACAGCCGATACAGCCCACAGAGCATGCCTTCATGACATCCTTGCCCTTGTCCTTTGAGCTGCACTTTACAACGTGCTTTGTGTCATATGGAATAAGCTCGATGAGGTGCTTTGGACAAGCCTCTACGCACTTGCCGCAGGCCTTGCATGTAAGCGGATTGACGCATGCAACTCCATCAACCACATGGATTGAATCAAAAGGACATGCCTTCACACAGCTTCCATAGCCGAGACAGCCATAATTACATGACTTAGGTCCGCCGCCCGGAACAAATGACATGGCAACACAATCCTCTACTCCTGTATAGTCGTAGTCTGTATTTGCTTTATCACAGGTGCCGGCGCACTTAACAAATGCGACTTTCTTTACTCCGGCCTCAACCTTTACACCCATAATCTCACTGACCTTTGCCGCAACAGGGTCTCCACCAACAGGACACTGTCCAACCGGTGCCTCTCCCTTTGCAATGGCGGCAGCAAGTCCGGAGCATCCGGCATATCCACAGCCACCACAGTTGTTGCCCGGAAGCACCTCAAGTATTGCTTCCTCTCTCGGGTCAACCTCTACTTTGAATTTTTCTCCTGAAATACCGAGGAAAAATCCAAGAATTATACCGACAGCTCCAACAACTAAAGCTGCAATAATAATCGCAGTAACATTCATATCACTTTTCCTCCAATCCTATACAGAAACCATTCCTGAGAATCCCATAAAGGCGATAGCCATAAGACACGCTGTAAGAAGCACGATGGCTGTTCCCTGGAAAGGCTTTGGAATATCATTATACTCAATCTTCTCACGAACACCTGCCATAAGCACGATGGCAATAAAGAAACCAAAAGCTGTGGCAAAGCCGTAAACTACACTCTCTAAGATATTGTAGCCCTTTGTTACACTGTTAAGTGCTACACCGAGTACGGCACAGTTTGTTGTGATAAGAGGCAGATACACACCGAGTGCCTTGTAAAGAGGAGGCATCTGTTTCTTTAAGAACATCTCTACAAACTGAACAAGTGCTGCAATTACAAGAATGAACACGATAGTCTGTAAATATGACAGATTAAGCGGATACAGTATAAAATTGTAAATAAGCTGTGTAACGAATGTGGCGATTGTGATAACGAAAATTACCGCACCACCCATTCCTGCAGCAGTTTTTGTGTTCTTTGATACGCCGAGGAAAGGACAGATACCAAGGAACTGGCTAAGTACTACGTTGTTAACTATTGCATATGCTACTGCAATGAGCAGTAAATGACCTAATGTACCCATTATTTATCCCCTCCTTCTGTAGTGCTAGGCGCAACAGCGGCCTGTGCTGCTTTTGCTGATGGACATGATGCTCCACAATGTGCACAGTCTCCTGAAAGGCAGCCTGCCGGCTCTGCAAGAGGTGTACCCTTTGCTTCCATCTTTTTACGGATGATATTCATGCCTGCAACGAGGAAACCAAGTACGAGGAAGGCTCCCGGTGCCATGATAAAGATTGTGATTGGTGTAAACCAGTCACCGAAAATCTTGATGTTGAAGAATGTTCCTGCACCTAAGATTTCACGGATAAGCCCGATGATTGTAAGACCCATGGTAAATCCAAGTCCCATTCCCATTCCATCAAAGATAGACTCTACAGGCGGATTCTTTGAAGCATAGCTCTCGGCACGTCCGAGGATAATACAGTTAACCACGATAAGTGGGATGTATACACCAAGTGCTGCTGAAAGACTAGGCAGATAAGCCTGCATTAAAAACTGTACTACTGTAACAAGAGATGCAACTATGACGATATACGCCGGCATACGCACTCCGTTAGGAATCACTTTTCTGAAAAGTGAAATCAAAAGGTTTGAACATATAAGTACCACCGTGGTGGAAAGTCCCATTCCAAGTCCGTTTACCGCACTTGATGTAACAGCCAGTGTAGGACACATACCAAGCATAAGTACAAAGGTAGGATTTTCCTTAATGATACCATTATATAAACGCTCTACATATTTGTTCATTAGTTGGCACCTCCCTGTAATTTATTCTGGAAGTAAGTAATAGCTGCGTTGCAGCCGTTGGCCATAGCCTTTGATGTGATGGTTGAGCCTGTGATGGCCTCAATCTCATCATCCTTTGAAGGTGTGGCCTTTACAACGTCGAACTTGTCTACTTTCTTGTTCTCAAACTGCTTGTAGAAATCAGCCTCCTCGGCCTTCATTCCAAGTCCCGGAGTCTCACTGATGCTTGTGATTGAGTAACCGTTTACAGTACCATCATTCTTGATACCTACAGAGAATGTGATACTTCCCTGGCTACCATCCTTGGCTGTAACTGTGATGACATAGCCTAATGTCTCTTTGTTTGAATCAAGGGCAGTCTCAATATCATCGATTGTATCCTTGTAGCCCGCATCAGATACAAGCTTATCTGCTTCATCAGCATCATAATCATATTTCTCAAATGATTTTGCATCCGAAAATACTGCCTGATATGCTTTCTGTGCTGCTGCTTTATTGGCCTTGTCGATAGGCTCTGCCGTGATTCCCTGAACCAGGGCAAGAATAAAACCAAGCACCAGAGTAAAGGCAGTTAAAATCAAAGCGTCATGTACAATACGTTTATTCATTCTTCTTTGCCTCCTTTACCATACCAAAGGCTCTTGGGATAGAAACCTTCTCAATAATAGGAACAAGGCAGTTGCTTAAGATGATAGCAAAGGAAACTCCCTCTGCATTGGCACCGAAGCAACGGAATACTCCTGTCAATATACCACAACAGATACCGAATATTATCTTTCCCATCGGCGTAATCGGGCTTGTGACATAATCGGTTGCCATGAAAAATGCACCAAGCATCAGTCCGCCACCGCAGAGCTCTGCAACAACATAGTTGATATCAAACTGCTGTGCTCCGAAAAGGAACATGAAAACAGCAAATGTAATAATGTAGGATGCAGGAATCTTTAAATCAATGACTCCAAGTAAAATCATGATGATAGCACCTATTAAAATAGCTATAACTGATGTCTCTCCAATTGTTCCTGCAGTATTTCCTATAAGCATATCCCTTACATTGACACTTGAAAGCCCCTCATTTTTGATGAGTGCAAGTGGTGTTGCTCCTGAGTATACATCCACGCCGTTTCTTGTGACATTGAAATTAGTCATATCAGCCGCAAATGCGATGAGAAGGAAGCATCTTCCACCAAGTGCCGGGTTCATAAAGTTCTGTCCGAGTCCTCCGAACATACACTTGACAATGATGATTGCAAATACTCCACCGAGTACAGCCTCCCACCACGGAAGTGAAACCGGAAGATTTAGTGCTAAAAGCAGTCCTGTAACTACCGCACTAAGGTCTGTAATTGTGCTCTTTTTCTTAACTATGTAGTCAAACACCCATTCTGATGCCACACACGATGCGATGGTAAGCAGAATGATAAAAAGTGCCCTAAATCCAAAATTGTAAATACCAAAAAGACTTGCCGGGAGTAATGCTATAATGACATAAAGCATTATTCTGTCAGTGGAATCCTTGGCACGTACATGTGGTGATGATGAAACATGATATAAATCACTCACTTTAATCCACCTCTTTCTTTATTTTTTGCTGGCCTGTTTTCTCTTTTCAGCGAGAACAAGCTTCTTCATTGTCTTAATAGGCTGAGCCACCTGTCTCCTTGACGGACATGCAAATGAACAGCTTCCACACTCAATACACTCAAGTCCGTGCCACTTCTCAAACTCATCCATCTGTCCACGCAAACCAAACTTCGCAAGACGGCTTGGAATGAGCTGCTCAGGACATGCCTCCACGCAACGACCGCAGTTAATGCATGCCTGTGGCTCAAATGCTGCCACCTCATCATGTGTGAAGCACAGTATTGATGAAGAGGTCTTTGTAGTAGGGATATCAAGACTAAACATGGCAAAGCCCATCATAGGACCGCCTGATATAATCTTCTCCGGCTGGCTCTTAAAGCCACCTGCAGCATCAACCAGCTCCTGATATGAGGTACCGATGCTATATAAAATATTGGAAGGATTCTTCACAGCATCTCCTGTAACTGTTGAAATACGCTTCAAGACAGGCTGTCCATTCTTTACAGCATTGTATACAGCAATAATTGTCTCTACATTATCAACGATACAGCCTGCATCAGCAGGGAGCATCTTAGAATTGATGGCTCTGCCGGTTGTAGCATAGATGAGCTGTCTCTCACCACCCTGTGGGTACTTTGTCATAAGCGGACAAACTTCAATACGTGGCTCATCCTTTGTGAGCTCTGTGAGCTTTTCGATACAGTCAGGCTTATTATCCTCTATACCAAGAATACCCTTTGCATTGTCAAAAAGCTGAAGTATGATCTTCATGCCGCCAATTAATTCCTCAGGATTCTCAAGCATACGTCTGTAGTCAGATGTGAGGTAAGGCTCACACTCTGCGCAGTTTGCGATAATATACTCAATCTTGTCCGGCTCCTTTGGAGAAAGCTTTACATGTGTAGGGAAACCGGCACCGCCCATGCCGACAACTCCCGCATTCTTGACCTTCTCGATGATTTCTTCCTTTGAAAGCGCAGTGACATCCTCGACGCTCTCATATGTTGTCTCAGTAAACATGCCATCATTTTCGATAACAATACTGTCAACCATATCGCCGACCGCCACACGTCGCTTCTCAATAGCCTTAACTTTTCCTGACACTGATGAATAGATAGGTGATGAAACAAAGCCACCGGCCTCTGCTATCATCTGTCCCTTCAACACAGTGTCACCTACGGCAACAACAGGCTTAGCCGGTGCGCCGATATGCTGCGAAACCGGATATACCATGTCGCCCTTGGGCAAAACTTCTTTAATTGGTGAATCCTTAGACAGCTCTTTGCCATCATATGGATGAACACCGCCAATAAACGTTTTATGACCCATTTTTGTGCCCCTCTTTCTTTTAGATTAATAACGTGGAAATGCTATTGCACATTACTATTGCTATTATACCACTTATGATTTTTAGTTAAATAGTATATTATGTACTTTTTTTAATACTTTATGTTATAATGTTTATACAAATGATATTCAAGGCAGGAATCGAAAAATGAAAACATTTCACAATGAAGAAATTTACATAAAAACCGATAATTTTTCGGACAGCATATTTAAAGAAAACACTATGTTCTTTGATATTGAGACAACAGGCTTTTCACCGGTGAAAGCGATTGTCTACATGATAGGCTGTGCAAGGCGCATTAAAAATCGTATTGTAATAGACCAGTATTTTGCCGAATCTCCCGATGACGAAGCAGCTGTAATTGAAGCCTTCGCAGGAAGTCTGTCAGGTTGCAGCACTATCATTTCCTTCAATGGCGTCGGTTTTGATATACCATTTTTAAAGAATAAATACAAGAAATATAAGCAGGAAGACCCCTTCTGTAATGTACAGATACTCGATATCTTTAAGGAGCTTTCCCCGATAAAGCCTCTTTTGTGCCTCGAAAACTACAAGCAAAAAAGCATCGAAGCATTTCTTGGCATAGATAGGGAGGATAAATATTCCGGTGGCGAGCTCATAAACGTTTATTATGAATATCTTGCCCAAAAGGACGACGAAAAGCTATCCCTTCTTTTGACACACAACTACGAGGATGTCCTTGGCATGACAAAGCTCCTTAGTATACTTTCGTATAAAGAATGCATACATGGCATTGCAGATATCACCGGTGTATCCGTAAACCCATATACAGCTTACGACGGCAGTCTGATGAATGAGCTTATCATATCATTTGAAAATAAATTTTCCGTTCCAAAATCTGTAAGCTTCCATGACAATGACATCTATCTGACCATCGGCACTACAAAAAGCTATGTGCGTGCAGAGATATTCGAGGGGGAAATGCGCCATTTCTACAGCGATTACAAAAACTACTACTATCTGCCAAAGGAGGACATGGCCATACACAAAAGTGTCGCAGCATATGTCGACCACGAATACCGCGAAAAATGCAAGGCGTACAACTGCTATGTGCGCAAAACCGGTACCTTCATCAGACAGTACTCTGACTTCATGAAGCCCGAGTTTCGATTCGATATAAAGGATAAGTACAGCTATTTCCTGCTGACTGAAGATTTTATAAATTCAAAACAGATGGTACTGTCATATGTAAAACACATAACAGCCCATCTGTTTAACCTCTGATAAGATATCATGGCTTCCTGAAATAGAAGCTGCTTAATCTCTCAAAGCCAAGCTCACGATATGTAGTTATCTGCTCAGTACTGCCTATAAACAGTATTCCCTTGGATTTTAAAGTATTGAAGAAATTTTTGTATATCATATCCTTCGCATCATCGGTAAAATAAATCACCACATTCCTACACAGGATAAGATCGTAATCCTTTGGATATGAATCCTTCAACAGATTGTGTTCCTTAAAGGTCACACATCGCTTGATATCATCAGATATCTTGTATGAGCCCTCCACCTGGGTAAAGTACTTCTTCTTCAGGTCAGCCGGCACATTTTCTACAGACTTTGCGCTGTAAAGCCCGGCTTTAGCACTCGCAATCACCTGATCGTCAATATCTGTAGCCAGTATCTTTATACGAGACAGTGGAACATGCTTTGAAAAAGCCATGGCAAGCGAATACGGCTCGTCCCCTGTTGAGCATGCCGCGCTCCATATCTTAATAGTCCCTGTATTGTTCTTTAATATCTCAGGAATGACCTCTCTGTCCAAAAAGCTCCACTGATCAGGATTCCTGTAGAACTCAGATACATTGATAGTGATAAAATTGATAAACTGTTTAAACTTAGCCTTATCTGTAGAAATCATCTCAATGTATGTCTCATAAGAATCAGCCCCATTTTTTCTCGCAAGAGTATCAATACGCCTGCGCATCTGCTTTTCTTTATAATAATTGAGATCTATCTGCGTCAGCCTGTACACTTCCTTTTTAAACCATTCATAATGATCAAACATCACAATCCTCCAATATGTGCCACCCGATACAAATAAAAGCTGCCATATAATTATATATGACAGCTTTAAAATCAAAAACTACTCGTTATCAGAAGCAACCTCGTCAATATTTACATCTGCAACATCTGCTCCATCATCCTCTGAATCAAGGAGAGCCTTCATGCTTAAGCTGATTTTCTTATCGTCCTCATTGAACTCAACAACCTTAGCTTCAACCTCCTGACCAATCTTGAGAACATCTGATGGCTTCTCAACATGATCCTTTGAAATCTGTGAAACATGAAGAAGTGCGTCAACACCAGGAGCAAGCTCGATGAATGCACCAAAATCTGTCATTCTGGCTACTTTGCCCTTTACGATATTGCCAGGAGCAAATTTCTCTGTTGCACCATTCCATGGATTCTCGTCATCAAACTTCATTGAAAGAGCAATCTTAGAACCATTGATGTTCTTAACAAATACTCTTACAGTCTGTCCAACAGTGAATACCTTCTTAGGGTTCTCTACTCTGCCCCAAGACATCTCTGAGATATGAAGTAATCCGTCTACTCCGCCAAGATCGATGAATGCACCGAAATCTGTAACATTCTTAACTGTTCCTTCGATTACATCGCCAACGTGAAGATTTGCAAGAAGCTCTTCCTGCTGTTTAGCCTTCTGCTCAACGAGTAATACCTTTCTATTTCCGATAATACGTCTCTTTCTTGGATCGAACTCTGTGATGATAAACTCAATCTCCTGATCCTTGAACTTGTTGAGATCCTTCTCATAAGTATCTGATACAAGGCTTGCAGGGATGAATACTCTTGTCTCATCAACACTGACACATACACCACCGGCTAATACCTGTGTAACTTTTGCCTTTAATACTTCCTGGTTCTCAAAAGCCTCCTCAAGACGCTTGCTGCCCTTCTCTGCCTGAAGGCGCTTGTAAGAAAGGATAACCTGGCCCTCGCCATCGTTAAGCTTAACTACCTTGGCTTCCATCTTGTCGCCAACCTTTACAACAGTAGTAAGATCTACGTTCGGCTCATTTGTGTACTCGTTTCTAGTAATAATTCCGTCTGATTTGTATCCAATATTTAAGAAAATCTCGTCAGGTTTAACATCAATAACGGTACCTTCTACCACTTCTCCATTTCTTATAGTTTTAAAAGATTCTTCCAGCATTTGTTCAAAGCTCATTTCTGACATTCTTTGAAACCTCCTCAATGATATTATTTGGGGTTGAAGCCCCTGCTGTAATACCTACGTTATTGTTGGACCTGATTTGTGTATAATCCATTTCGTCACTTGTCTGTATATAGTAAGTATTTTTGCATTCGTTTTTACATATTTCAAATAGCTTCTGTGTATTGGAGCTGTGCCTGTCGCCTATGACAATCATGACATCTGAGCACTGTGCTACCTTTCTTGCTTCGGTCTGTCTGACCTCTGTAGCATTACAGATTGTATTTAAAACAGTTATATCATAACCTTTTTTTGCAATAATTTCAACTATATCTTGAAATTTATTGTAGTTAAATGTCGTTTGTGACACTATGCATAGTTTTTTTGTACTATTTTTCATGTAATTCTCGGCATCCTCAGGCGAATTTATTATGGTTACATGGCATTTTTCGTCTGCCCAGCCCTTTATTCCACACACCTCAGGGTGCTTTGGACTGCCGACAATTATAATATCATAGCCCTTTGAGCTGTAATCCTCCACATATCTGTGAATTTTTGATACAAAAGGACAGGTTGCATTAAGCACCTCAAAACCACAGTTTTTTATCCTGTCATACTCAGCCTTGCTTATACCGTGTGAACGGATAATCATCACACCCTTTTCATGAGAAGAAAGCTCATCGAGATCGTTTATGACGGTTACGCCATTTTTTTCCATATCCTTTACGACCTCATCATTGTGAATAATCGGGCCATAGGTGTATATAGGCACATTTTCCTTTTCAATTGCCTCATAGACCATATTTACTGCTCTCGTCACTCCAAAACAAAAGCCGGCGCTCTTTGCAATAGTAAGCTCTCCCATACGCTATGCCTCTTTCACAAGCTGTTTCATTCTATCTACCACCTCATCGATTGTCATATCGGACGAATCAAGCAGCACAGCATCATCCGCCTGCTTCAAAGGTGATGTCTCTCTTGTCATATCCCTGTGGTCTCTCTCTATAATATCCTTCTCGATTGCATCAATATCGCATTTCTCACCCTTTGCAGTAAGCTCATCGAAGCGTCTCTTTGCACGTACTTTAGAGCTTGCTGTTAAAAATATCTTGACATTGGCATCAGGAAGCACAACCGTTCCTATATCTCTTCCATCCATCACCACATTCTCTTTGGCAGCGAGCTGTCTTTGAAGCTCAACAAGCTTTTCTCTAACTACAGGATAAACACTTGTTGCTGATGCCATATTGCCGACAGCCTCCTGTCTTATAAAGCCTGTGATATTCTCACCATTTAAGATAACCTGCTGTTCACCGTTTTCATAGCTGATAGAAACCTCAACATCCTTACACAGCTTCGTGATGGTGTCAATATCATCCTTGTCCACACCCTTTTGGATAAAATAGTATGCCATGGCACGGTACATGGCACCTGTATCGACATAAATTGCGCCAAGTTCCTTTGCAAGTCTCTTTGCTATAGTGCTTTTTCCGGCTCCTGCCGGTCCGTCAATTGCTATATTGTATCTCATAATTTCTCCTTAAAATATTATTGTTCATTATCATCAAACCGCTGCACTTGTTCCTGCCAGATATCCTGTGGACCATGCTATCTGCAGATTGAAACCTCCCGTATATGCATCCAGATCCAGCACCTCGCCGGCAAAGTAGAGGCCATTCACAAGCTTCGACTCCATAGTGGATGGATTAATCTCCTTCACCTTTATGCCGCCCTTTGTGATAATAGCTTCATTATATCCTCTTGGACCATTAAGAGTGACAGGCAGCTTCTTAAAAAGCATAAGAAGTCTGTTTCTTTCCTCTTTCGATATCTCATTGACCTTCTTATCCGGGTCAATGCCTGAAAGCTCAATTATCACCGGAATCATTTTTGCAGGCAAAAGCTTGTTTATCGAATTCTTAAACTGCTTGTTTTTTGCCTCCTCAAACTCCCTGAGAATCCTCTTGTCCAAGGCCTCCTGCGTGAGAGCCGGCTTCAAATCAATATACATGTCAAGAGGCTGCTTAATAAGGCTTTGCTTAATTGATGCACTCGCAGACAAAATCATAGGGCCGCTGACCCCGAAATGCGTAAAAAGCATCTCTCCAAAATCCTCATAAAGCTTCTTTTTGCCACTATATATGGAAATAGCCGTATTTTTAAGTGAAAGTCCCTGAAGACTCTTTACCCACTCTTCCTTTACATTAAATGGCACAAGCGACGGTGTGCACTCTGTCACAGTATGACCTGCATCCTCTGCCATTTTATAGCCGTCACCTGTAGAGCCTGTAGAAGGATATGAAAGTCCTCCTGTGGCAACAATGACTGCATCAGCATCCATTTTGGTGCCATCCTTTAATATGACACCTGTTATTTTTAATTCAGGCTTTTTATCACTAGCCTCTTCATCTGCCTTTGTATCAGTGATTTTCTCATAGCACAGCTTCGATACCTCCGTATGAAGCAATACCTCCACTTTCTTTTCCTTCAAAGCTCTCTGTAAAGCAAAAATCACATCCGACGACTTATCAGATACCGGAAATACACGATTGCCACGCTCCACCTTTACAGGCATGCCATGACTCTCAAAAAAATCAATCACCCTGCTGTTGTCAAAGCCATAAAAAGCGCTGTACAAAAACTTACTGTTGCTCTTTACATTTAAAAAAAGCTCCTCGACATCGCACGCATTGGTCAGGTTGCATCTGCCTTTTCCGGTTATATATATTTTCTTCCCAAGCTTTTCATTTTTTTCAAGAAGCGTAACCTTATTTCCTGCGTCTGCAGCAAAATATGCCGCAAGCATTCCGGCGGCTCCGCCACCTACCACAATAATTTTCTTACTCATCCTGTGAATCCCCCAGCTTAGCGTAATGTACCTTTATAGAGTCATCAATGTAATCAATCTCATCATTCTCGTACACCTGATACTCATTCCATATATCCTCAAGCTCTGTCAGTGTCTTTGCAACAATACTCTGCTTTTTCATGCAAAGAGCCACAATCAAGGCATTGATGACAGAAAGCGGAGCAACAAGTGAATCAACTATAGAGGCCATATCACTATCGGCAATCAAATTGCATGAAGAATACAGATTCATCGGTGAATGAATACTGTCTGTGATAGTGATAACCTTTGCACTCCTGTTGTTGGCAAATTCTAATGCCTTAAGAGTACGCATAGAATAACGCGGAAAGCTGATGCCGATAATCACATCCTCCTTGCCAATACGCACCATCTGCTCAAAAAGCTCGCTCGAGCTGTTTGTCGTAAGCAGACACACATCCTCAAACATCAGATTCATATAAAATGCAAGAAAGCTCGCAAGAGGTGCACAGCTTCTGATTCCGACAATATAAATTTTCCTTGACTGTAAAATAGTATCTACCGCCAGGTCAAATGCATCCGCATCAATTTTTTCCAAAGTGGTCTTAATCTTGTCACGATCAGACTGCAGTACAGTCTCAAGAATCTGTGACTGGCTGATACGCCCATATGTGACCTCCATTCGCTGAACCGAATTGAGCTTGTTCCTTACAAGCTCCTCAAGTGCCTTCTGAAAATCGGGATATCCCTTATATCCGAGCGATGTAGCGAACCTGACAACCGTAGACTCAGAAATTCCTACCGTCTCGCCCATTTTAGCCGCTGTCAGAAAGACAGCCTTATCATAATTATCAGTTATGTATGTAGCAAGCAGCTTGTGCCCCTTGCTCATCGTACTGTATTTAGCATTTATCCTGTTAAGTAAGTCGTTAGTATTTGACATCATATACTCCTGAGCTTTCCCGTTTATGTCTGTGCTTCACACATTTGTGTGCTTTGCAGCAATTTTTTCATACCTTAAAATATTATCACTTTTTCTCACTATATGAAAGAGCGAATTTATATTTTTTGCCACACAATACAAAAAACAGGCCCGGCAATGCCGGACCTGCTTGAAATTTAAAAGCATGAATTATATTTTTAAATACTATACAGGATAAGCCTTATTCTCAGTATCAGCGGCCTTTGCATCAACACCTGTCTGCTGTGCCTGTCTGTACTTGAAGAAATCAGTAGCAACCTGTGGGAAAAGAGCATAAGAAAGAACATCCTCATCCTGCTGTTTCCACTGCTTCATCTCAGCCTCAATCTTGTCAAGCTCTGGCTCAAGAAGATCTGCCGGACGACATGTGATGGCATTCTTCTTATCATCACCAAGAACCTTGTCAACAACCTCTGGGTTGAAAGGCTTAACTGTCTGACCATACTTACCAAGAAGGATATCCTTAGTCTCCTTAGTAGCAACCTTGTATCTCTCGCCCATGAGTACGTTAAATACAGCCTGTGTACCAACGATCTGTGAAGAAGGAGTTACAAGTGGTGGCTCACCGAGGTCTTTACGCACACGAGGTACCTCTGCGAGAACCTCCTCGTACTTGTCCTCTTTGCCCTGCTCCTTGAGCTGTGAAATAAGGTTTGAAAGCATTCCTCCAGGAACCTGATAACGGAGAGTATTGATATTTACTCCGAGTACCTTTGGGTTCATGAGACCTGAAGCTAAAGCTTCCTCTCTCATTGGTCTGAAGTAATCAGCAATCTCACTTAAGAGATTAAGATCAAGACCTGTATCAAACTCTGTGCCCTTGAATGCCTCAACCATAACCTCTGTTGCAGGCTGGCTTGTTCCAAGAGCGAATGGTGACATAGCTGTGTCAATGATATCAACTCCGGCCTCAACAGCCTTCATGTATGTCATTGAAGCAACACCTGATGTGTAGTGTGTATGAAGCTCAACAGGAAGGCTTGTAGAATCCTTTAAAGCCTGAACAAGCTCTGTAGCCTTTGCAGGAACTAAAAGACCGGCCATATCCTTGATACAAAGTGAGTCAGCCCCCATGTCCTCAACTCTCTTTGCCATATCCATCCAGTAGTCAAGTGTGTAAGCATCTCCAAGTGTGTATGAAAGAGCTACCTGGGCATGTCCCTTTTCCTTGTTACATGCTGTAACTGCTGTCTGTAAGTTTCTGATATCATTTAAGCAGTCGAAAATACGGATGATATCGATTCCGTTTGCGATTGACTTCTGTACGAAATACTCAACAACATCATCTGCATATGGACGATATCCTAAGATATTCTGTCCACGGAACAGCATCTGCAGTTTTGTATTTTTAAATCCGTCTCTTAATTTACGAAGACGATCCCATGGGTCCTCTTTTAAGAATCTCAGGCAGGCATCGAATGTCGCACCACCCCAGCACTCTACAGCATTGAATCCAACCTTATCCATCTTTGGGATAATCGGAAGCATCTGCTCTGTTGTCATACGTGTAGCGATCAGTGACTGATGGGCATCACGCAAAACAGTTTCTGTTATTTTTAATGGTTTTTTTACCACTTCTGACATGACTTTTCCTCCTTATTAAATTCCAAATATAGCCATGAAACATCCCGCAGCTACTGCAGTACCGATAACACCGGCAACGTTTGGTCCCATTGCATGCATGAGCAGGAAGTTTGTAGGGTCCTCCTCTGCACCAACCTTCTGGGATACACGGGCTGCCATAGGCACAGCAGATACACCGGCAGAACCAATCAGAGGGTTAATCTTGCCCTTGGTAATCCAGCATAATAACTTACCAAATAAAACTCCGGCAGCAGTACCAACCATAAATGCAACAAGACCTAATACAACGATCTTTAAGGTGCTTGCATTTAAGAAAGCTTCTGCACTGGTAGTTGCACCAACAGAGGTACCCAGTAAGATAACGACAATGTACATAAGTGCGTTACTTGCAGTCTCCTGCAGCTGACGAACAACGCCAGACTCACGGAAGAGGTTTCCAAGCATCAGCATACCAACAAGTGGTGCTGTGGTAGGAAGCAGTACGCAGACAACAACGGTAACAACGATTGGGAAGAGGATCTTCTCCAGCTTGCTGACCGGACGAAGGTTCTGCATCTTGATCGCACGTTCCTTCTTTGTTGTAAATAACTTCATGATAGGTGGCTGAATGATCGGCACAAGTGCCATATAGGAATATGCAGCCACGGCGATCGGTCCCATCAGACCGGTCTGTCCCAACTTACCAGCCAGGAAAATGGAAGTAGGTCCATCCGCTCCACCGATGATAGATACGGCAGCGGCAGCCTTGTCATTAAATCCAAGTATAATTGCAAGGAAGTATGCGCTGAAGATACCAAACTGTGCGGCAGCTCCCATAAGGAAACTGACCGGGTTTGCAATCAGCGGACCAAAGTCTGTCATTGCACCTACACCCATAAAGATCAGAGATGGTAAAATAGACCACTCATCCAATGTGTAAAAGTAATAAAGTAAACCGCCCACGCCGTTGCTGGTCTGTTCCGGGCTTGCGATGATATCCGGGTAAATATTTACCAGAAGCATACCAAATGCAATCGGAACTAACAGTAATGGCTCAAAACCTTTCTTAATCGCAAGATACAGGAAAATAAATGCCACTAAAATCATAACATAATTTCCCCAGGTCAGATTGAAAAAGGCTGTCTGATGCAGGAGGTTCGATAATGTTTCACCTACATAACTCACAGTGTTTTCCTCCTTGGATTAGTTTAATGTAGCGAGTAATGCACCAGATTCTACGGCATCACCAACTGCTACATCGATACTTGCAACAGTTCCGTCTTCCGGAGCAACGACTGGTGTCTCCATCTTCAAGAACCAGGACGGCATCTCCCTTCTTTACAGCATCGCCGACTTTCTTCTCAATCTTGAATACCTTTCCGGCAGCTCCTGCTTCAATCTTAATGCTTCCGGCTCCTGCTGAAGCAGCTGGTGCGGCTGCCGGTGCTGCAGCTGGCTTTGCAGCTGTACGTCTCGGTGCTGCTGCGCCGGATGTGCTTCCGGTCTCTTCTACTGTAACATCATAAACGTTACCATTTACGGTAATTGTATAATTCTTCATGAATATGTTCCTCCTAAATTTTCTTTCTATCCTATCTACGATTGATGGAACGAACTACGAAATCACTGGTAGAAGTTCCGGTACTTGCAGCGATTGCAGCTGCAATAACTGCGATAAGTTCAGTATCATCTGTCTGTGCTGCAACAGGGGCAGGTGCCGGCGCTGCGGCTGGTGTCTCTTCCTGCTGTGGAGCCTGTCCGGCTGCTTTGGCAGCTTTCTTTTTCTCCAGATAAGGGAAGATCTTAAAGCAGGAAATAAGAAGACTGATCAGAATCAATACAGCAAATACAACTGTCATATTAATCGCCATGATTAACCAAGGATTGGTAGTAACTGCTTGTCCTTCCATAATCATTCCCCTTTCTAAAAAAGTAGTAAAGAAAGGTATCTCCCAAATTCGATGATATGTTTACCGAATCGAATTATAATGGAATATTACCATGTTTCTTTGGAGCACGGTTTTCGCGTTTACTTGCAAGCATTGCCAAAGCGTTGATAACTGCTGGACGAGTTTGTTTAGGTTCGATTACAACATCTACGAAGCCACGTTCTGCAGCTTTGTAAGGAGTCGCAAACTCTTCTACATATTTAGCTGTTTTAGCATCTTTATCTTCGTCTTTCTTGAAGATAATGTTAGCTGCACCAGCAGGACCCATTACAGCGATTTCGGATGTAGGCCAAGCATATACTTGGTCTGCGCCTAAATCTTGGGAACACATAGCGAGGTAGGAACCGCCATATGCTTTACGAGTGATAACAGTAATTTTTGGTACTGTAGCTTCAGAGTAAGCATATAACATTTTAGCACCATGACGAATGATACCGCCCCATTCTTGATTTGTGCCAGGCAAGAAACCAGGAACGTCAACGAAGTTAACGATTGGAATATTGAAAGCATCACAGAAACGGATGAAACGGGAAGATTTGTCAGAAGCGTTAATGTCCAAGCAACCAGCCATTACTTTTGGTTGGTTAGCAATGATACCAACGGATTGACCATCAAAACGAGCGAAGCAAGTAATGATATTAGTAGCATAGAATGGTTGTACTTCATAGTATTCGCCATTATCTACAGTAGCTGCGATAACATCTTTCATGTCGTAAGGCATGTTACTGTTATCTGGCAACAAGCTATTCAAGCTTTCATCCTCACGAGTTGGATCGTCACCAGTATCTACCAATGGAGCATCTTCCATATTGTTGGATGGCAAGAAGCCTAATAAGTAACGAATTTGAGCGATACAATCATCTTCATTTTCAGCTGCAAAGTGAGCAACACCAGACACGGAGTTGTGAGCCATTGCACCACCAAGATCTTCAGCGGTTACTTCTTCACCAGTTACAGATTTGATAACTGCAGGACCAGTGATGAACATTTGAGAAGTATTTTTAACCATGTAGATGAAGTCAGTCAATGCTGGAGAATATACAGCACCGCCCGCACATGGGCCCATGATTACGGAAATTTGTGGAATAACACCAGATGCATTTGTATTTTCAAAGAAAATTTTACCGTAACCAGCAAGGGCATCTACTGCTTCTTGAATACGAGCACCGCCGGAATCGTTGATACCAACAATAGGAGCACCCATTTTCATTGCTAAACGTTGTACTTTAACGATTTTAGCAGCATGCATTTCACCAAGAGAACCACCTTCTACAGTGAAATCTTGTGCGAATGCATATACTAAACGACCGTCGATAGTACCATAACCTGTTACTACACCTTCGCCTGGTAATTCTTTCTTTTCTTGACCGAAGTTAACACAACGATGTTTAACGAATTGATCAAGTTCAACGAAGGAATTATCATCGAACAATTTAGCCAAGCGTTCGCGAGCAGTCATTTTACCTTGAGCATGTTGTTTCTCAACGCGTTTTTCGCCGCCACCAGCTTTAACTTTAGCTAGCTTTTCGTGCAATAACTCGATTTTTT